>OGMF01000134.1_pt1 | contig 87075 bp, 69 predicted proteins | sample 1572921 | NCBI WGS metagenome assembly OGMF01 (sample SAMEA2581919, study PRJEB24529) | metagenome | biome: Human gut stool | place: China | collected 2011 | reverse complement strand
CGTAACGAAGAGGAAGATGACAACTATGTGCTGCTTTCATCGATTGACGAAACGATTGTCCAGCACAATCAGAGTTTCAATCTGGCCATTCACCGTTTCCCGGGTGTTTACGAACCCCGTGGACATAAATACATCATCAACTTCAACTACACCCCGACCCCGACGATCACCTATCGGGTAGGTGGGGTAACGTTGCAAAAAGAGTTGCTGTGGATCCACAGTCGGACTCAGCTGCTTATCCGTTACACGCTGCTGGAGGCAAAATCTGAAACATGGCTACGTTTGCGTCCCTATCTCGCTTTCCGCAAAAGCCATGAACTCACGCATGCCAACATGGTAGCCGACACCCACAGTTATCCAGTAACAGGGGGCGTTTGCAACCGTCTTTACGAAGGATTCCCGTGGTTATACTTGCAGACCAGCAGTGAAGCTGAATTCATAGCCGCTCCGGACTGGTTCCTCAATTTTGAATATGCCGAAGAGGCCCGGCGTGGTTACCCGGCACATGAAGACCTGTTGACCACCGGTTATTTCGAGATGAAGATTGCCAAAGGAGAAAGCGTTATCTTCTCTTGCGCAACTGGACAGGCCAAACCCGAAGAGTTAGAACAGACATTCAACGAAGAGCTGGCCCGACGCTCCAACAAGATCGACTTTTTCTCTTGCTTGCGCCATTCGGCACGACAATTCATTGTTCGCCACGGAAAACGGACAGCGGTTGTCGCCGGATATCCATGGTTCGGACGTTGGGGCCGCGATACCTTTATCGCTTTGCCTGGTATCACCCTCACTCAGGGGAACGTACAGGATTGCCGCGATGTGATCGACACTTTGGTCAACGAAATGCATGACGGCCTCCTCCCCAATATGGGTAGTGCATATAACTCCGTAGATGCCCCGCTGTGGTTCTTCTGGACTTTGCAGGCATTGGAGAAACATGTCGGATCTGCAGTGATCTGGAAGCAATACAGACACGCCATGAAGGAGGTGCTCAAGGCCTATCGCCGAGGCATTGGCGAACACATACGGGTAAATGACAATATGTTGGTGTGGGCGTCGAATCCGAATTTGGCCATGACCTGGATGGATGCCGTTGTGGATGGCAAGCCGGTAACCGGTCGAGACGGTTATCAGGTAGAGATTAACGCCTTGTGGTACAATGCCGTCAGCTACACGTTGGAATTGGCTCGCAAACATCGTGACACCACATTTGTTCATCAATGGAAAGACGTACCGGCACAGATCAAAACCTCTTTCCTCGAACTGTTCTGGAATACAAAGGAAGAGTATCTGGCTGACTACGTAGATGACCAGGGACAAAATATGTTCATTCGTCCGAATCAGATTATCGCCTGCTCGCTGCCTTACCGCATGCTGAGTGAGTCACAAGTATTGGACGTACTATTGATTGTACGGCGTCACCTGCTCACCCCGAAAGGGTTGCGCACTCTCTCACCGAGTAATCCTCTGTATGAAGGGCGTTACGAAGGTGACCAGCCGACACGAGACAAGGCATATCACCAGGGAACCGTATGGCCATGGTTGCTGGAGCACTACGCTCAAGCCTGCTTTAATATCAAAGGAGCCGATTTCTGCAACGAAGCGATTGAGTTGATCAAAAACTTCGAAGAGGATATCAGTGACAATGGATTGGCCTCCATTTCCGAGATCTACGATGGAGATCCCCCATTCGATGCACGAGGAGCCTTTTCACAGGCATGGAGTGTCGGGGCGATTTTACGCATCAATGAGATGATCGAAAATTACGGCGGCTACCAGAAAGAGATGTAAGAATATCTTGTAATTCGACTCGAACACACGTTTGGGAGGCTCAATCAAGTCCTTGCACAAACAACACAGAGAGGCATGAACTTTCTCAGCACAACCAAGGATAACAATTGAGGGGATAGTGCCAACAAGTGTATATGTGAAAGTTGTGCGGGTCTGTTGGATGCAGGAGAGCCGTATTAGGGAATATAGCCTTGTACATCCCGTGAGACAAAATGAAAATTTTGGAACGGATAGCAGCAACAACGGAGGGTCAGTAAAATACACATCCGAAGCTGCGCAGGCAGACAGAAATACGAATAAGGAACAACAATAAAAGCAAGACAGATGAGAGTTTTGATGTTCGGCTGGGAATTTCCCCCACATATTGCAGGAGGTTTGGGGACCGCCTGCTACGGCATGACGCGAGGGTTGGCCCAGCATGGCGTAAAGGTGATCTTCGTCATGCCCAAAGCATTCGGCGATGAGGATCAACAATTTGTGCGCGTGGTCAATGCCTCTGACGTAGAGACCTTATACGGTGACCCGAAGCAACAGAGCATCTGGGAGAAACTCACGTTCATACACATCAATTCGAACATGGTGCCTTACATCTCTCCCGAAGAGTATGCCAGCTATTCCGAACAGGCCCGTCAGACGGGGAGTTTCTTAACCCAAGGGGATGTTTGGAAAGAGCGATATAATTTCTCGGGAAGTTATGGCCCGAACCTGATGGAAGAGATCGCGCGATATGCGATGGTAGCAGCCCAGGTTGCCAAGAATTTGGCCGGACAGTTCGATGTTATTCACGCTCACGACTGGTTGACCTACTACGCCGGCATTGCTGCAAAGCGGGTATCGGGCAAACCCTTAGTAGTACATATGCACGCAACGGAGTTTGACCGTAGCGGAGAGAATATCAATCAACAGGTTTACAACATTGAACGGACCGGAATGATGGAAGCAGACCGAGTGATTGCGGTAAGCAACCTGACCCGAAACATCGTGATCAACAAATACGGCATTCCCCCGGAAAGAGTGGTGACCGTTCACAATGCAGTCCGCTTTGCCGCTCAGGAGCACGAAGCCGAAGAGCGCGGTGTAGATGATAAGATCGTCACATTTTTGGGACGCATCACCTACCAAAAGGGGCCGGACTATTTTGTTGAAGCTGCAGCCAAGGTACTCAAACGGGTCGATAATGTCCGTTTTGTCATGGCAGGCAGTGGGGATATGCTCAACCACGTCATTCGCCGAGTTGCCAAACTTGGTATTGCCAACCGATTCCATTTCACAGGATTTTTGCGTGGGGCCGAAGTACAAAAGATGTTTGCTCTCAGTGACGTTTACGTTATGCCGTCAGTCTCTGAGCCATTCGGCATTTCGCCGCTCGAGGCGATGAAATCGAATGTTCCGGTCATTATCTCGAAGCAATCGGGAGTAGCAGAAGTGCTCGACTACGCAATTAAAGTCGATTACTGGGATGTAGATGCGCTGGCCGATGCAATTTACGGTTTAGTAAAATACCCTGCATTGGCCAAGATGTCTTCTGAACGGGGTTGCCATGAAGCGACCAACTTACGTTGGGAAGATGCAGCCGGTGAAATTGTACGGGTATACGAATCAGTCCTCTGATACGGAAACATACTGCGCCGACAAAACAAAAAGTTGAAAGCAAAATATTGACTGAGCCTAAGGGTTATTGAATTGCTGAGAAAGGGAAGGCCGAAAAGGAAAAACGTTTCATACGACAAGAAGCGTTTGAATTGCTTCCACAGCAAATGAGCGCTTGATTGTAAGATACAGGACACCTAACACCAAAACTCTAACACCAAAACTCTAACACCTTAAGCACACAGTCAAACCTGACAGGAGCGGCAAACAGACATATCATATTGATTGCACAATGAGTCAAACGGTATTGCCCGCTTCGACCGAAACAAAAGCGACAAACAAAATAACGACATACACATGATGAAGACCGTCTGCTTTTATTTTCAGGTACATCAGCCACTTCGGCTGAAACGGTACCGTTTCTTCAATATGGGCAAGGATCACAACTATCTGGACGATCTGACCAATAAGACCATTCTCCAGAAAATTGCTCAGAAATGCTACCTGCCAATGAATGCCTTGCTGCTGGATCAAATCAAGGCTCACAAAGGTAAATTTCGGGTGGCATTCTCCATGTCAGGACTGGCAATCGAACAATTCCGCACCTATGCACCGGAAGTTTTGGATAGTTTCCGTGCTTTGGCCAAAACGGGATGTGTTGAGTTTCTCGGTGAGACCTACGCACACTCACTCGCCTCATTGATCGATCGCGACGAATTCATCGAACAGGTACGCATGCACTCTGACGTGATCAAACAGGAGTTTGGTGTACGCCCGCGTGTCTTTCGCAATACGGAATTGATCTACTCCGATTCAATCGGAGAAACTGTTGCTGAGATGGGATTTGAAGCGATGTTGACCGAAGGTGCAAAACACATCCTCGGATGGAAAAGTCCCAATTTCATCTATGCCAATGCCAAAGATCAGAAATTACGGTTGTTGCTGCGTAATTTCAAACTCAGCGATGATATTGCGTTCCGATTCTCGAATCAGAGTTGGAACGAGTGGCCTTTGACGGTTGAGAAATATGTCGGATGGCTTTCAGATCCCAACATGAGCGGCGACACGATCAATCTGTTCATGGATTACGAAACATTCGGCGAACACCAATGGGCTGAATCCGGGATTTTCGATTTCATGCGCTACCTGCCCGGTGCCATTATCGAAAGCAACACCCTACGTTTCGCCACCCCATCGGAAGTGGCTGCTGAATTCCAACCTGTCGCAGTTCTTCATTCACCCTACCCCATCTCTTGGGCAGACGAAGAGCGTGATGTCACCGCCTGGTTAGGCAACGAGCTGCAAAATGAAGCCTTCACCAAACTGTATGCACTCAGAGAGAAGGTTCACCAACTCAACAGCCCCGATCTGAATTATGTTTGGCGTTTCATGCAGAGCTCCGATCACTTCTACTACATGGCGACCAAATGGTTCTCGGATGGAGATGTACATAGCTACTTCAATCCATACGGCTCCCCTTATGAAGCCTTTGTGAATTACATGAATGTCTTGAGTGATTTCGAAATCCAGATCCAACGTCGTTTGGAGGCCTATCAGAACAAACAGGCCGTTCCTGCATAACACGGTATCGATCATTCACAGATTCAAAAGCACAAACAGGGTTGCGTATAAATTCATTGCAAAACCACTAAAATTACAGTTATTCTCACCAAAGGCCTTCGATTTCGAAGGCCTTTGGTGGGTAATACGCCTTCTTTCATCAGAATGGATTCTCACTGCAACTGTAGCAATTCAGAGCCAACAATCGCAACGGCTACAACCATCCAAGCGGACTGCATCGGACAAAAGTGCTGCAGCATGTTCGCAGTAAGATGAAAAAGCTCCAACGAAACGAGGAGATAAAGACATATTATTAAAATTTTATTGTATTTTTGGGACGTAGAATCCAAAACCTCGAAATGAAAAAACTGTTGTTACTGTCAGCAATGGCCATAGTAGCCGTTTCATGCGGACAAAAAAACAAAGCCCACATATCGGGAACCTTCTCAGGCATTAGTAAAGATACTATTTACCTGGAGATGATTACGACCAAAGGAGTATCTGTGGTCGATTCAACCGTTACCAACCAGCAAGGCAATTACAGTTTTGCAGTCACCATTCCGGAGGCTGCTCCCACATTCTATAACCTTGTTTACAAACAGAGTCGCATTCCTCTGATTGTCTCACCTGGTGAGAAACTCAAGGTCAACTCGATGTGTGATTTACGCCACAATTATACGGTAGAAGGTTCTGACGAATCGCAATTACTCAAAGAGTTCAATACGCTATACACGAACGGAGTCAGCGCCCTTGATTCGTTAGGCAATCTTTATGCCACGACCGCGACAGATAGCGATGCACGCCGCGAAAAGTTGCTACAGGAGTACACCCAGCACTACATCAAGATCAAACGGGATCACATTGCCTTTTTGGTAAAAAATGCTTCGTCCATGGCCGCAGTGTACGCGCTTTACCAACGACTGCCCAATGACGAAACATTGTTTGATGCCAATGACAGCCGCGTTTACTACCGTATGGTAGCGGATTCGGTTTCTAAGAAATACCCCACCTCTCCACACGTAATTGCTTTGCAACGTGATCTTAAGGAGATGGATGATGCCGCAGCATTGGCACAACGCATGAACCGACAACAACGCGCTGAAGCATCGCTGAACCATCCTGAAATCAAACTGCCGGATATGTTCGGAACCGAACACAAGCTTTCAGATCTGAATGGCAAAGTGGTATTGTTGTACTTCTGGTCCATTACCGACGCCAACACAAGCGGCATGAACAACGAGATGAAAGCTTTGTATAAAGATTACAAAGACAAAGGTTTCGAGATCTACCAGGTTGCTTTGAACGATGACAAAGCCAATTGGGTAATGTCAGTACAGACCCAAAAGTTACCTTGGATCAACGTCATTGACTTGGCTGGGTTCACAGGGCTGACTGCTATGAGCTATAATGTAGCGGCAACGCCGGTCAACATTTTGCTCGATCGTGAGGGCAACATTGTGGATCGTAACCTACGAGGCGAACAATTACGCACACGGATCAACGGCCTTTTGTAACTAGCCGCAAGACGGCGGATTAGCGTTGACACGGGGATGCTTTCCGCAACTACTCATACACACGACATGCTGACATGTACTACTTCGCATCGGATATCCACCTTGGCCTGCCAGCAGGAGTCGATCCAGCTGGACGCGAACAGCTTTTTGTCCGATGGCTCGCTGAGGTAGCACAGGATGCTGAGGCAATCTTTTTGGTCGGCGATGTTTTTGACTTTTGGTATGAGTATCGGCATGTGGTTCCCAAAGGCTTCACCCGAACATTAGGAAAATTTTCCGAATTAACCGACAGGGGCATTCCAATCCATTTTTTCGGAGGCAATCATGACATTTGGACTTTTCGTTATCTGCACGATGAGTGCGGCGTAACGCTCCACCACGCCCCCTACGCCTCGTTTGAGCTATACAGGCAACGCGTGATCATTGGCCATGGGGATGTTCTGGGGCCTCGTCCTGCGGGACAACGGATTTTATCTGGGGTGTTCCGGAACAGGTTGCTCCGCACACTTTTTTCAACCCTGCATCCCTATTGGGCTATGTCATTAGGACATGGATGGAGTCAATCCAACCGAGCCTCAAGACCAGTTTCACACCAATTCCGAGGGGAGGATGAGCCTATTGTCCGTTTTGCACACCATTATCAACACGCACACCAGGAAGCCCCTGCCAATTTGTTTGTATGTGGACACATTCACTGTGCAGAGTTGTTCCCGCTTCAGGAGGGAGGGGAAATTGCCTTTTTGGGAGAATGGATCGAACATCCGACATACGGTCAGCTAAGCCCGGAGGGATTCCAATTGAAAAAATACCCGGCAGAGCATACGGCTGACAAGCACTAATAAACCGCGGAGACAAACAAGACATACAAGAGATTTCTATTACCCCATACACTCGAAAAGGCTATAGAAACACCTCAACATTAACAATCTACTGCAACACGTTTAGCAAGATTCTTGTTTCCGACACGCAATACATAAAAGAGAGAAAACCAAAACAATAAACATTCATCCTATTCCGCTCAACAGCGTGTATTGAAGCCGCAGTGAGGATGTTGATCTACAATACTGACACACAATAAATCAAACGCCATGCAAGCCTATCTCGATCTGCTTCGCCATATCAAAACCCACGGAACCAGCAAAGGGGATCGTACCGGAACCGGGACCATCAGCACATTCGGTTATCAGATGCGTTTCGATCTGAGTCAGGGATTCCCCCTGCTTACCACCAAAAAACTGCATCTACGTTCCATCATCTACGAATTGTTATGGTTTCTACGGGGTGAGACCAACATCCAATACCTGCACGACCATAAAGTAACCATCTGGGACGAATGGGCCGATGCAAACGGTGAACTGGGACCGATCTACGGCTACCAATGGCGCAGTTGGCCCACTCCGGATGGAGGTCACATCGACCAGATCACGCAATTGATCGATCAGATTCGCAACAATCCCAATTCGCGTCGTTTGATTGTCAGTGCATGGAATGTTGCCGAAATCGACAAAATGGCCTTGCCTCCCTGCCACTCACTCTTTCAATTTTATGTGGCAGACGGGAAACTGTCGTGCCAGCTCTACCAACGGAGTGCCGATGTCTTTCTCGGTGTACCATTCAACATCGCATCATACGCCTTGTTGACCATGATGATAGCCCAAGTGACGGGACTGACACCGGGCGATTTCGTCCACACCTTAGGAGATGCGCACATCTATCTCAACCATCAGGAGCAGGTCGAAGAGCAGTTGTCACGCACCCCTCGCCCACTTCCTACAATGAAATTGAATCCGGAGGTTAAATCGATCTTTGATTTTCAATACGAAGACTTTACACTCGAAGGATACGATCCCTATCCGACCATCAAGGCTCCGATTGCCGTGTAGCTTACCAACGGGTAAACTTCACGCTGAGTTTATCGAGCCTCCCAGAGTCGTTTGTTGATCTGTTTCATGCATAGCGAAGCCAACGTCACCAAACACGATGGCACCTGTCGGAGCAATGCCCTGCGGTGTTTCATTGAAATCGAAACAGACAAACATCGACCCAACAAACTCCAATAGCTGCGAACTGTCTGGTATTATCCAAATACAAATATTCGGCTACTGTAATTTTACCAACCATGATCTCCATTATCGTCGCCATAGCCCACAACAACGTCATAGGAGCGGGCAACAGTTTAATTTGGCACATTAGCGAAGATTTGCGCCGTTTTAAGGCGATTACCACAGGTCATCCCGTCATTATGGGGCGGAAAACCTATGAATCAATTGGCCGTCCTCTGCCCAATCGCACGAATGTGGTTATCACACGTCAAGCAGATTTTGCAGTTGAAGGCTGCACCGTCGTACACTCTTTGCAGGAGGCTAGTGCGCTATTTCCAGAAAACGAGGAGCTTTTCATCATTGGAGGTGGCCAAATCTATGCAGAGGCACTGCCTTTGGCAAAACGACTTTACCTGACAGAGGTAGATGCAGATTATGAAGGGGACACCTACTTTCCTCAATGGGATCGGTCTGAATGGAATTTAATTGAAAAAGATACTTTTCTACGAGGCGAAAAATTTGACAAGCCGTTTGCTTTTCTGACCTACGAGAAACGGTAACCCCCAACAGCACCGCCTTCCCACACTGCCCCAAAACTCCACAAGCCAATCACATACTATCCTGAACCGAAAGGATATACAGCACCAATTCGTGGTTACAATACAAAAGGAGCGCTTGCACTGAACAAGCGCTCCTTTTTCTCTGTCTAATTAGGATTCTGCTACCCGAATATTGTGTCGAGATCAGTCAACTAATGGGCTTCGAGCCAGTTGTGACCGACGCCGCACTCCGCAATCAGCTTGACCTTCAAACTGGCCGCATCCTCCATGCACCGCACAACGATCTCACGCACCTGATCAATCTCAATCTCAGGCACATCGAGCACCAACTCGTCATGCACTTGCAGAATAATTTTCGCATCCAGTTTTTGCTGGATCAGCTCCTTATGCACAGCGATCATGGCCAGCTTCATAATATCGGCAGCACCTCCCTGTATGGGAGCATTGATGGCATTACGTTCTGAAAGACTCCTGACCACTGCATTAGCCGAATGAATATCGGGCAACATTCGTTTGCGTCCGAACAGTGTCTCGACATAACCCTGTTCACGGGCCTGCTCGATTACCCGTTCCATATATCGTCGAATATCGGGATAGGATTCGAAATAACCATCGATAATCTGTTTGGCTTCGGAGCGCGGGATATTAAGCCGCTGTGCCAACCCAAACGCCGATATACCATAGATGATTCCAAAATTGGCAGTTTTGGCACGCCGACGTTGTTCACGTGTCACCTGTTCCTTCGCCTCTTTGAAGAGCAGGGCTGCCGTCGCCGTATGAATATCCTCGCCATGTGCAAACGCCTCTATCATGGCCTTATCTCCACTCAGATGCGCCATCAAGCGCAATTCCACCTGGGAATAATCGGCCGACAACAATACCCGATCAGGAGAAGATGGGATAAATGCCTTCCGGATTTCACGACCTCGATCATCACGGATCGGGATATTTTGCAAATTGGGATTTGTCGAACTGAGACGCCCCGTCGCAGTTACCGTCTGATTGAACGAAGTGTGGATTTTTCCAGTTCGAGGATTGACCAACTGCGGTAACGCATCGACATATGTAGAAAGCAACTTACGTAATCCGCGATACTCAAGCACCAATCCAACCACCGGATGTCGATCGGTCAACATTTGCAGATACTCCTCGTCTGTGCGATATTGCTTCGTTTTGGTCTTTTTCGGTTTCGGGTCTATCTTCATCCTGCCAAATAGAGCCTCCCCAAGTTGTTTGGCAGAATTGACGTTCAGACTCAGGTCTCCGGTCATTTGTCTGATCTGATCCTCCAGGTTCGTCAATTCGCCGATCAACTGTTTCCCAAATGCGGCCAAAGCCTGGGTATCGATCTTGACCCCGGTCATTTCAATATCTGCCAATACCGGGATCAGAGGTTCTTCAATTTTAGTATACAACTCGACCAACCCCGCCTCTTGCAACATCGGCCATAATGTCCGATAGAGCTGAATCGTCACGTCGGCATCCTCAGCCGCATACTCTGCAACCACATCGACCGGCACCATATCCATCGTCTTTTGTTTAGTGCCTTTACCAATCAGCGCTTCAATAGGAATCGGTTCGTAGTTAAGATAGGTTCGAGCCAAATAATCCATATTATGCGGCCTTTCCGGATCAAGCAGATAATGGATAATCATCGTATCATAAAGCCGCCCTTTCACCACAATGCCGGCACTGCGCAACATCATCATGTCGAACTTGATGTTTTGCCCCACTTTGGCAATCTCTGCATTTTCAAACAGTGGCTTCAGAGTGTTCAACACCGATTCGATATTGGTACGATCACACGGAATATACCACGCTTCATGAGGTTCCACGGCAAACGATAGCCCCACCAGCCTGTCACCAAAAACATCCAAGCCGGTTGTTTCCGTATCGAAACAAAAGAGCTTCGAGGCTGACAAACGGTCAACCAATGCCTGTAAATCGTGCTGATCGGAGACGACATGATATTGGTGCGTAACATTCTTCACTGTAGCCAATGCCGGTTGTGCAAACAAATCACCTACTGCGTTTTGCACCTCAGCCGGTTGTTTATTGGGTGTACCAACCGACTGATCGGCCAACGAGCCAAACAGATCTCCTTGTACTGACGCTCCATGCAAAGATTTTACATCGGATGCAACGGCAGCAGAAGAGATAGAAGAGGAGGCGGGCTTTTCTTCATTTTGCGACTTCGCGTCCTGCACTGAGGGCATCTTTTCACTCTCCTTAGCTACATGATGAGACTGGGCCTCTGAAAATGGATTGGGTTGAATTTCATTGAGGAATGACCGAAATCCCAGCTCGCGATAGAGGGCTGCCAACATTTCGACATCGGGAGCTTCCATTGCCAAAGCCTGAGGATCGAATTCGACCGGGACATTCAGATCGATCGTAGCCAACCGTTTTGCCAAAAGGATCTGATCGTGCGACGCTTCGATATTTTCGCGTTGTTTCCCTTTCAGCTGATCTGTATGTTCCAGCAGATTCTCTACCGTTCCAAACTGACCAACTAATTTAATGGCACTCTTTTCACCAATCCCCGGAACTCCCGGAATATTATCAGCTGCATCCCCCCAGAGAGCTAAAATGTCGATTACCTGTGTCGGATCGTCAATACCGTAATGCTCTTTGATCTGTTCACAACCGACAATTTCGATACCTTCACTTCCTTTACGTGGTTTATAAATTCGCACCGTCGGACGAATCAACTGCCCATAATCCTTATCAGGAGTCACCATATAGACCTCATAACCGGCCGCTGCCGCCTTCATCGACAACGTTCCGATCACATCGTCAGCTTCGTACCCAGCAATCTCAATCACGGGAATTTGCAGGGCCTCCAAAATCCGTTTGATATAGGGAACCGACTGGATAATATCTTCCGGTGTTGCCTCGCGATTTGCTTTATATTGAGGATAGATCTCATGCCGGAAGTTTCCACCTTTGGGATCGAACGCCACCCCCAACAATCGAGGATCTTCACGACGGATCAAATCCCGTAAAAACTTGACAAACCCGAAAATCGCAGAGGTATTAAGACCTTCCGCGTTCCGCATAGGACGCCCGATAAAAGCATAATAGGCGCGGAAAATCAGGGCATAAGCATCGATCAGAAACAGTTTTTCCATGGGAATCATTTTGGTTCGAACCGGATGTCTCACAGTCCGACATCGGCTCATCATTTACGAACGGCACTTGCCATCAACAGATACTCACTGTCCTCATGTACAACTACTCGCAGCACATTCAGACACAATCGCAACGACGCGAACTTGTTACGATCAAACAAATAAATGCTCTCTGCGAGAACTGACTCGCCTGATTAACAGTTATCCGTTGCATACCACTCTGCGAAAGAGGTGGCCGTTTCATGTAATTTAACACTGAAGAGTTCTACTCCAGCCGGCAATTCTGCCGCAATCACACGAGCAAAATCCTCCACCATATTCTCGCAGGTGGGTTGGTAGGGAGTTGTAATAATTTTATTGAAGAGACCACGTATGGTTGCCAGCGCCGTTTGGTTTGCCTCCGTTTCGCGCAAGACAAAGGCGTGATCGTAACGATCGACAATCAGTCGGTTGACAATACGTTTCAAATCACCGAAGTCCATCACCATACCAAATTTCGGGCTATTGGGATTTTGTTCGGGAATTCCACGTACAGTTACAAACAGTTTATAGGAGTGGCCATGAATTTCACGACACGGGCCATCATATCCGGCCAATGCGTGCGCCATCTCAAACGAAAATTCTTTGGTCAATCGAATCATAATTCTAAGATAATGATTTTTCCGTTGATCTCACCGTCGGGAGCCAATGATTACACAATTCAAGTCAAATACAGCAGTGTTGAATGCACCTCACCTCTGAATGGCCATCTTTTGGACAAGAGATGCGCCAAAATGTCCTCTCATCCCCCTTCCTGTCCCTTAAATAAAAATGTCTGAATCAATGAATCATGCCGTTCCCCATCTGCTTCGTTATGACAAAAATGCCGCCGGAATACAAAATCCCGACGGCAAAGATGTTTTGTCAATAACGGATAAGAATATTCACCTTCAATCTTCTGGTTATGCACGCGAGATCACAGTCCCATCCGGATTTTATAAAGAGTTGGACGCCCTCAGCTGTAACGTCGAAATCAATTAAACAGTATTAATAACAAACCGTTTAACGCCACAAAAGGTTGACAACACTTTCATCGTTTTGCATATCTTATTCATCAGCCTCTCGGACATACACCTGTCGGCCAAATGAATCAGACAGCGAAATGAAGGTTTCCGTTTCAGAGATTCCCGGGACTCGTAAAATATCATCCAAAATCGTATGCATCAGATGTTCATGGTCCACACAATAGACTTTTGTCCAAATGTTGTATTTCCCAGTAATAAACTGACACTCTACCACTTCTGGGATTTTACGCAGCCCTTCTATGATCTCTATATTTTTCATCGGATCGTTAATACGAATCCCGATCATTGCACTGACGTTATATCCTAACGCACGCGGATCTACTTCGAGCCGAAATCCTCGAATCACCCCCGACTCCTCCATCTTTTTCACACGCTGATGGATAGCCGCACCCGAAATTCCACACTCACGCGCAATTTCCAAGAATGGCATCCGAGCATTGCGGATCAACAAACCCAAAATTTTGCGGTCTGTGGCATCAATGGTCATCTTTCCCATAATCCATACATTTTTCAGGCGCGGACGGAGGGCAGATTCATGATCTGCCCATCGGGTTCCGGCCAGTTATTATTTGATCACACCCAGTTCGCGGCCCACTTTCGTAAAGGCCTCGACACATTTATCCAAATGTACCTTTTCGTGACCGGCTGAAACCTGAACACGAATACGGGCTTGTCCCTTAGGCACTACCGGATAATAGAAACCGGTTACATAAATACCCTCATCGAGCAATTTTGCTGCCATATCCTGCGACAATTTCGCATCGTACAGCATTACAGCGCAAATTGCAGACTGAGTCGGTTTGATATCGAATCCTGCAGCCAGCATTTTAGTGCGGAAATACTCGACATTCTCCACCAATTTATCATGCAGTGCATTGCTTTCTGACAACATTTTGAAGAGTTCGAGGCCGGCACCCACCACTGCAGGTGGCAACGAGTTCGAGAACAGGTATGGACGAGAACGCTGACGCAGCATCGCAATGATCTCTTTGCGACCGGTAGTAAATCCACCGACTGCACCACCGAAAGCCTTACCCAACGTACCGGTAATGATATCAACCTTACCGCGCACATTGAATTTCTCGGTCACACCACGACCGGTCTGACCAACCACACCGGCTGAGTGGCATTCGTCCACCATAACCAATGCATCGTATTTTTCAGCCAACTCGCAGATCTTATCCATCGGAGCGACATTGCCATCCATCGAGAAGACTCCATCGGTAGCGATGATACGGAAACGCTGAGCCTGAGCAGCCTGCAGCTGTTTCTCCAGATCAGCCATATCGGCATTGGCATAGCGATAACGAACAGCTTTGCACAAACGCACGCCATCGATAATTGATGCGTGGTTCAGTGAATCTGAGATGATCGCATCCTGATCGGTCAACAACGGCTCAAAAACACCTCCATTGGCATCGAAGCAAGCCGCATAAAGGATGGTATCCTCAGTGCCGAAATAGTCGGCAATTGCCTTTTCGAGTTGTTTGTGAATATCCTGCGTACCACAGATGAAACGAACTGAAGACATACCATATCCGCGCTCATCCATTGCCTTTTTGGCAGCCTCGATCAGACGGGGATTATTCGACAGTCCCAAATAATTGTTGGCGCAGAAATTGAGCACCTCTTTACCGCCTTCTACGGTAATATCAGCTTTCTGCATTGAGGTGATCACACGCTCTTTTTTGTACAAACCAGCCTCTTCGATCGCCTTCAGTTCGGCGGAGAGGTAATCTTTCATTTTTCCGTACATGATATAATCATTTATGAAAACTATGCTATTCACACGTTATTGGCCGACGATGGAGCCATCCTAACTAAATACCGAACGGCACCCCGTTCCGATTCCTCCTTGAACTCCAAACCAATAATTATGACAAAAATACAAAAGATTTTCAATTCTATACCGATTTCTCCCTGTTTACGCACCTCCAGAGCGACATATCTTTTACAAAAAGAAGGTTTTGCGCAAAATTTGTTGTAAATTGCGAAAATCCGAAACAATGTGTAACTTTGACCAGTTTTTAAATATTTTTATTAAGTTGAATTTTTCTGAAGCAGGAGATACTCTTTTGTGAGATACATTGATCTGCTTAAAACGGAGGAGACTCTCAAAGGAATTCTCTGCGGAAATTCAGACACTTTAAAACATAACAGCCATGCAATCAATCGAAACGTATGATTTCACTGGGAAGCGCGCGATTATTCGCGTTGACTTCAATGTACCTCTGAACGACAAGTTCGAGGTAACCGACGACACCCGCATCCGTGCTGCCATTCCTACTATTAAAAAGGTACTCGAGAAGGGTGGTTCCGTTATTTTGATGTCTCACCTGGGTCGTCCAAAAAAAGGACCGGAAGACAAATTTTCACTGAAACATATCATCTCGGCCGTTGAAAAACGCCTCGGTGTAAAGGTTGATTTCGCCCCCGACTGCCAGGGCCAAGAGGCTGCTGACAAAGCCGCAGCTTTGAAACCCGGTCAGGTATTGTTGCTCGAAAACCTCCGTTTCTATGCTGAGGAAGAGGGTAAACCACGCGGACTGAAAGAGGATGCAACTGACGAAGAGAAAGCAGCTGCTAAAAAGGCTGTCAAAGCTTCTCAAAAAGAGTTCGTAAAACGTTTGGCTTCGTATGCAGACTGCTACATCAACGATGCTTTCGGAACTGCACACCGCGCACACGGTTCGACAGCATTGATCGCCGAGTACTTCCCCAACGACAAGATGTTTGGTTACGTAATGGAAGGCGAGCTGAAAGCAATCGATAAAGTATTGAAAGATCCTGCACGTCCTTTCACCGCTATTTTGGGTGGTTCAAAAGTTTCTACCAAGATCAGCGTTATTGAAAACCTGCTCAAATTGGTGAACAATCTGATCCTCGGTGGTGGTATGACCTATACCTTCAAAGCTGCACTGGGAGGCAAAGTAGGACAGAGCATCTGCGAGCCGGATCAGTATCAGACTGCAAAAGACATTCTGGCAAAAGCTAAAGAGCTGGGAGTAAATATTTATTTGGCAGAAGATGCAGTAGCAGCAGACGCTTTCAGCGAAGATGCCAACACTCAAGTTGTCTCTGCTGACAACATTCCTGACGGTTGGGAAGGTCTCGACATTGGACCGAAAGCAGAGGCTGCATTTGCCAAAGTTATCTCAGAGTCTAAGACCATTCTGTGGAACGGCCCTGTAGGCGTATTCGAGATGAACAAATTTGCGAAAGGTTCGAAAGCCATTGCTGATGCTATTGTAAAAGCTACCGAGAATGGAGCATTCTCCCTGATCGGAGGTGGTGACTCAGTTGCCTGCATCAACAAATTTGGTTTGGCAGACAAAGTAAGCTACGTATCGACTGGTGGTGGTGCACTGCTCGAATACATGGAAGGCACCGAACTTCCTGGTGTAGCTGCAATCCGTAAATAGTCACATGCAATAGCGGTTATCCGCAACTTCTTTTATAGGGGCTGGAATTCTTATTTCAGCCTCTATTCTTTTTTACCCTTTCAAACTTTAAATCCCCCCTTTAAAACACCTATAACCATTAACATCCAACATATTACGCTTAAGCTTATCATATATTCACTATAACATTCACTACTTAAATCATTTCCTATTCCTTCATTTCTTCACAAAAATCATGTACAACATTTACAGAATAAAACACCTATAAACAAATTTAATAATAACGAAATTTTCATTTATTTTGTTGTAGTTATACACGCTTTTTTTCACAAAAAAAATTCTATATTATAACATATATCACATAACAGATTTAGCTCTTTTATCGGGGACAGTGTATTACTACAATAAACCATCTAATTTCAGGCACATACCCCCAGCCATTAAAATTCACAAATACATAATTATCAATAAAATAAATCAAAACATATCAACTAAAAAACCTTAGCACATAGCAGTAATTTATTTCAATTTCACTCATATTTTCCACCCCCAATCCCCTCTAAATCCTTTTCTAAAAAAATCATATTAGTTCAACCAAAACATATCCCATTTTAACGATGAAAATATTTTGTAAAAAATTTCAAAATGTAATTAATATCATTTTTTGTGCCGATATAGAAAAAATATATTAATTTAGCGGCATGTAGGTGCATCTATTCTTTTAGAGACACCTCATACAAACTCACGATAACACCCACGGATGCGTGGATGTGTCGAATGCTGTGGTGCAACGCATAGACAGCGGAGTATGGATTGCTGTGCAAAAGATCACTTTTGCAAGGAGGGAAGGTTATACCCATTATTAATCTGAAACATTTGTCAATAAAATACATGCAACAGATTAGCACACATACAGACGAGTCAGCCCCCCTACATTGGTATGCCTACAAAGTGTTCCACAATAAAGCACGAATCCTCAGGGATCAATTAGAGCTCAAAGGTTTACAATGTTATATCCCCATTCGCAAAGTAATAAAATCAGCAAATACTGAAAACACATACTCCTACACACCGGCAGTAGAGATACAGCCTGTAATTCCGAGTCTGCTGTTCATCCGCTCCACTGAAGCTACAATGGCCCAACTGAGACAACATCCGTACAATCTATGGGTTTATTGTCTACCAGGCACCAACATCCCGGCAACCATTCCAGACCAAGAGATGGAAGTGTTCATTTTCGTAACGACCAAAGGATGCCAATCATTGGAGTCCATCGATCAAAAAATAGTAAAAGGCGATCGGGTCAAAATTACGGGAGGAATATTACAAGGAGCTGAAGGGTATATCACCAGAGTGCATGGGACCAAACGCTTTGTAGTCATGATTCATGGAGTTGCTGCCATTGCAACAGGATATATTCCGAAACAATTTATTGAGAAGATTGAAGACACAGATCTTCCGAACAAAGACAGCAAGACCAATCATACGTCATAGCAATAGTAAATATCTTATAATAAATAAACTATGAAAGGCATCGTTCTGGCAGGAGGAAGTGGCACAAGGCTCTACCCCATTACTAAGGGAGTAAGCAAACAGATGCTTCCCATTTTTGATAAACCGATGATTTACTATCCGATTTCCGTACTCATGTTAGCGGGAATTCGGGAGATTTTGATTATTTCTACCCCTCTCGATCTCCCCGGCTTCAAAAGATTATTAGGAGATGGAAGTGATTTTGGTGTCAAATTCGAATATGCTGAACAGCCTTCACCTGATGGGTTGGCCCAAGCCTTTATTATTGGAGAAAAGTTCATCGGCAATGATTCTGTTTGTTTGGTGCTCGGTGATAACATTTTCCACGGAAGTGGGTTCAGCCATCTGCTTAATGAAGCCGTTCGCACCGCTGAAGAGGATCAAAAGGCGACCGTATTCGGTTATTGGGTAAATGACCCTGAACGGTACGGTGTAGCAGAGTTTGACAAAGCAGGCAATTGCCTCAGCATTGAAGAGAAACCACAAAAACCGAAATCAAATTATGCCGTAGTTGGTTTATACTTCTATCCCAACAAGGTCGTGCAAATTGCCAAAAACATTAAACCCTCCGCTCGCGGAGAATTAGAAATTACCTCTGTCAACCAAGAATTTCTTAATAACAAAGAGCTCAAAGTACAGACATTAGGAAGAGGTTTCGCTTGGTTAGATACGGGAACACATGATTCGTTAGCAGAAGCATCTACATACATTGAAGTCTTAGAAAAACGGCAAGGCTTGAAAATTGCTTGTCTGGAAGGCATTGCTTTTCGCAGAGGCTGGATTAATGCAGATAAAATGAAAGAACTGGCCCAGCCAATGCTAAAAAGCCAATATGGACAATACTTGCTCAAAGTGGTTGAGGAGATTGATAAAACTGGAGTAGCAAATCTCGATTAAAATTGATAAAACATACACCATGGAGGTTAAACAGACTCAGATTCCTGGAGTTGTAATTATTGAGCCCAGATTATTCAAAGATGATCGCGGATATTTTTTTGAATCGTTTTCTGAACGTGATTTTAACACTCAGGTTCGTGAAATTCACTTTGTACAAGATAACGAAAGCAAATCAAGCTATGGTGTACTCCGCGGCCTGCACTTTCAAAAACCGCCTTACGCTCAAAGCAAACTAGTACGAGTCATTAAAGGCGCTGTTTTGGATGTCGCAGTTGATATCCGGAAAGGATCTCCAACTTTTGGGCAACACGTTGCAGTCGAACTGACAGAAGAGAATCATCGTCAATTTTTCATTCCTCGTGGATTTGCTCACGGTTTCAGCGTGTTGACAGACGAGGTCATCTTCCAATACAAATGTGACAATTTTTATGCCCCGCAAAGTGAGGGTGCATTGGCATGGGATGATCCGGAATTGGGTATCGATTGGAAAATTCCGACAGATAAAGTAATCCTCTCTGAAAAAGACAAACACCACACACGACTCAAAGATGCAGAGTGGCTGTTCGATTATCATGAGAATCTATATTAATTATTCCAGAACAACCTCGTTATGAATATATTAGTCACAGGAGCTAATGGACAGCTTGGGAATGAGATGCGTATCGTTTCTCGCAATTCTCAAGACCACTATTTTTTCACTGATGTAGCAGAGTTGGACATTACCAACGCTATGGCTGTTGAAAAAATGGTAAACGACAATGACATAAAAGCGATCATCAATTGTGCGGCCTACACCAACGTGGACAAAGCTGAAGATGATTATGATTTTGCAGAACTTCTGAATGCTACAGCAGTCAAGCATCTAGCACAGGCGATAAAAAAGAATGATGGCATTTTAATTCACGTCTCCACTGATTACGTATTTGGAGGGACCAAAAACAATACACCTTGTAGCGAAGATGAGCCAGCAAATCCGACAGGGGTTTATGGGATCACTAAGCTTCATGGAGAACAATCGATTATTGAAGTAGGATGTAAGCATCTTATTATCCGAACAGCCTGGCTATACAGCGAATTTGGGAAAAACTTCGTTAAAACCATGCTCAATCTGACTGCAACCAAGCCCAATTTGAATGTAGTTTTTGATCAAGTGGGCAGTCCGACATACGCATATGATTTAGCACAAGCCATCTTTAATATTGTCGAAAATCGCAAATACGAAGGGCACGATGGCATCTACCACTATTCAAATGAGGGCGTTTGCTCTTGGTACGATTTCACCAAAATGATCGCGGAATATGCAGGACATACTGACTGTGACATACAGCCTTGCCACAGCGACGAATTTCCCTCCAAGGTTGTTCGTCCGTCCTACTCCGTATTGGATAAAACTAAAATCAAAAAAACTTTTGACATTCACATTCCATATTGGACTGATTCGTTGAAACGGTGCCTGGCTGAATTAGCCAAACAGGCCTAAAATCTATCCTAACCCTTCACGATTATGACTTTCAAACGCAATATCATCATTACTGGCGGTGCCGGATTTATCGGCAGCCATGTAGTCCGCCTTTTTGTTAACAAATATCCGGATTACCACATTATCAATTTAGATAAATTGACCTACGCTGGCAATCTTGTCAACCTAAAGGATATAGAAGACAAACCGAATTACACGTTCGTAAAAGCAGACATCTGCGACTTTGACAAGATTCAAGAGCTGATGCAGCAATATCGTGTCGACGGAATTATTCACTTAGCGGCAGAAAGCCATGTCGATCGAAGTATTAAAGATCCTTTTACATTCGCCCGTACCAATGTAATGGGGACCCTCTCTTTGCTGCAAGCTGCAAAACTCTATTGGGAAGCTCAACCGGAGGGTTACACCAACAAACGCTTCTATCACATCTCTACGGATGAAGTATATGGAGCTTTGGAGCTGACCGATCCTGACGGCATTGAATCTCCGTTCACAACAGCAGCCTCATCAGAACATCACCATGCTTATGGCAGGGTGTTTTTCGAAGAGACAACCAAATACAATCCACACAGCCCATATTCAGCCTCAAAAGCCAGTTCAGACCATTTTGTCCGCGCATTTCATGACACTTATGGGATGCCCACAATTGTAACTAACTGTTCTAACAACTATGGACCATATCAATTCCCGGAAAAGTTAATTCCCCTGTTTATCAACAATATTCGTCATCGCAAACCTCTTCCTGTTTATGGCAAAGGAGAGAATGTCCGAGATTGGCTGTATGTAGAGGATCATGCACGCGCCATTGATCTGATTTTCCATAAAGGGAAAATTGCCGAAACATATAATATCGGCGGCTTCAACGAATGGAAAAATATTGATATTATTAAGGTTGTAATTAAGACAGTTGATCGCTTACTCGGGAACCCGGAGGGATATTCACTCGATTTGATTACATACGTTACAGATCGAAAAGGGCATGATATGCGTTATGCTATCGACTCGCGCAAATTGCAGCAAGAATTGGGTTGGGAACCGAGTTTGCAATTTGAAGAGGGTATTGAAAAAACTGTCCGCTGGTATTTGGACAATCAAGAATGGATGGATAATGTTACATCGGGAGGCTACAAAAAATATTATACCGAAACATATAACCTTACTTAACCAATATCTCATTGATCATTGATTATATTTCATTTAGTTAATTGAGGGGCTCAACACAACAATCAAAATAGCTTCATCCTCGCGCCAAAACACCAACAAAACACTGGGAATCGCACACAAAATACACATACAGAGAAAATAGCTATATTTGCTGAACTAGGCAATATGATCTCGTTTCCAAAAAATTAATAACATAATAATTGAAAAAATATGATAAATCCAGGCATGGTGTCAATAATAACACCGATGTACAACGCTGAAAAGTTTGTTTGCCAAACACTTGATTCGGTTCTTGCACAAACATATCAGAATTGGGAATTATTGATTGTTGACGATGGATCAAAAGACAATAGCCAAGCGATTGTGACAGAGTACTGTCAACGAGACAAACGCATTAAACTAATTAAACAAGCTAACGCAGGATCCGCAGCAGCACGCAACCACGCATTGCGTCAATCGCAAGGTCAATATATTTGCTTTTTGGATGCAGATGACATTTGGGACACTACTTTTCTGGAAGCCCAACTTCAATTCATGCACGCAAATCATGCAGCATTGGTCTATGCATCATATAGACGCATCAATGAAAATAATGTTGAAATCCTGAAACCTTTCATTGTTCCACCCAAAGTTGATTATAAAGGATTATTAAAAACATGTTCTATATCATGTCTCACAGCTTTATATGATCGTAACATCATTGGGGAAGTTTATTTTAATGAGATGCTAAAAAGTCTGCGTGATGATTTCGTTTTTTGGCTGTCAATTCTGAAGAGAATTGATTATGCCTATGGAAATCCAACCGTCCTAGCTGCATATCGAGTATTCTCAACCAGCACCACTGGCAATAAAAAGAAAGTAATTAAACCTCAATTTCGGGTCTATTACAAAGTTGAAAAATTAGGACTTGTACGTAGTATCTACTATTTTATTCACTGGGCTGTTAATGGCTTTTTTAAATATAGATAAACAATGGATTTAATTATAGGAGCAGGCGTATCAGGGATCAGCTTTGCAAACTTTACAGATCACGATTATGCAATCATAGAAAAAGAAGAAGAAGCCGGAGGCTATTGTCGAACCATTAAACGCAATGGCTATGTCTGGGACTATTCAGGGCATTTTTTCCATTTTCAGCACCCAAATATAGAGGCCTATGTGTGCAAAAATATTAATCCAGACTCACTGATTCATGCAAAAAAACACACTCAAATCTTTTATAAAGGTCGGTATGTGGATTTCCCATTTCAGAAAAACATTCATCAATTAGAACAAGAAGAATTTATCGACTGTCTCTACGATTTGTTCGCGACCAAAGACACTGGCTGTTCAACATTTAAAGAAATGGTATACACAAAACTAGGCAAATCGATAGCAGATAAATTTTTGATTCCATATAATGAGAAACTTTATGCATGTGATTTGAATTCGTTAGACATGAATGCCATGGGACGATTTTTTCCACAAGCCAATAAAGAGGAAATCGTTCTAAATTTTCGAGCTAAAAATGACTCCTCATACAATAGCTATTTTACATATCCTCGTGGTGGAGCAATCGAATATATTAATTCACTCTTAAATAACATTGACAACCGCAAATTACATTTAAACGAAGAACTACAATCAATAGATATAGAACAAAAAATAGCAACAACGAATAAACGACAGATCAAATATGATCATTTGGTATCGACTCTTCCAATTGTTCAATTGTTACAAAAATGTAATATAAAATATCCTGTTGAGATATTTACATGTAATAAAGTTTTAGTATTTAACCTCGGATTCGATGCTAAAGGTAATGATACATTAAATAGCTGGATCTACATTCCCGAGAAAGAATACATTTTTTATCGCGTCGGTTATTATGATAATATCATGAACACCGAGAAAATGTCACTTTATGTGGAAATAGGTTTCCCCGAAAACCAAAAGTTAAAAGATGATAAATATTATCTAGATCGAGTTATAACAGATCTAAAAAAAATTGGCATTATTACTACACAAAATTTAGTTGATTATGAAACCATATTAATGGACCCAGCATATGTGCATATACGTAAAGAAAGCATGGAAGAAATGATTAAAATTAAATCAATGTTAGCAAAATATGATATCTACTCTATAGGCCGATATGGAAGTTGGACATATTGTTCCATTGAAGACAACATAATTGAAGCAAAAGAATTGGCAGAAAAACTAAACGATTCATCAAACTAAAATTTGGCATGAAAGTTTTGGTAACAGGGGCTGCTGGCTTTATTGGCCAAGCTCTTTGTAAAAGACTGTTAAACAGGGGAGATGACCTGATAGGACTAGATAATATTAATTCGTATTACGATCCTGAACTAAAATATGGGAGGTTACAGGAGATAGGTATCACGAAAGATGAAATTGGATGGTATAAGTTTAGTCAAAGCAACCAATATGCAAATTTCCGCTTCATACGAATGAATCTTGAAGACAACCAGGCTGTACAAATGCTCTTTGCCAATCATAATTTTGAGGTGGTTATCAATTTGGGGGCACAGGCAGGAGTAAGATATTCGATAGCCAATCCTCAAGCTTATATTGAAAGCAACATTGTCGGCTTTATGAACATCTTAGAAGGATGCCGATACAATAATGTTAAACATTTAGTATATGCAAGTTCATCGAGTGTTTATGGATTGAACGGTAAAATTCCATTCTCAGAACATGATTCGATAGCCCATCCTGTTAGTATCTATGCTGCCACAAAAAAATCCAATGAATTAATGGCCCATACATATAGTCATTTATATAATTTACCAACAACAGGTCTACGATTTTTTACTGTATATGGACCTTGGGGACGTCCTGACATGTCTCCGTTTCTATTTGCGGATGCAATCTTAAAAGGGCATCCTATTAAAGTGTTCAATCAAGGTAATATGCTCCGTGATTTCACGTACATAGACGATATTATAGAAGGAGTCATTCGTGTGATTGATCACACTGCAAAAGGAGATCCAACTTGGAATACTACAGATGCAAATCCAGCAGCGTCATCTGCTCCCTACCGAATATATAACATTGGCAACTCTCACCCAGTCAAGCTGATGGATTTTATTACGGCAATTGAATCTGCCTGTGGTCGAAAAGCAGAAAAGATCTTCTTGCCCATGCAACCTGGCGATGTCTATCAAACTTATGCAGACACTTCCGCATTACAAAAAGAATTAGGTTTCAAACCCAACACTCCTTTACAACAAGGGATTGATATAACAATTAAGTGGTTTAAAGATTTTTATAAACTGTAATTAATCTCATTCGAACATGAAAATTGCAATTGTAGGAACAGGCTATGTAGGCTTGGTTACAGGAACCTGTTTCGCAGAAATGGGTGTTGATGTAACGTGTATCGATGTAAATATTGATAAAATAGAGCGTCTTAAAAAAGGAGAAATTCCTATTTACGAACCGGGCTTGGAAGACATGGTACATCGCAATCTTCAAGCAGGACGTCTGACCTTTACCACAGAATTAGCACATGTACTTGATGAGGTAGAAATCGTGTTTTCCGCAGTCGGAACACCTCCCGATGAAGATGGCTCCGCTGATCTACAGTACGTACTGGAAGTAGCTCGCACAATTGGGCGCTATATGAATGATTATAAATTAGTTGTAACAAAATCAACCGTTCCTGTCGGAACTGCTCAAAAGGTCAAAGCAACAATACAAGAAGAATTAAATAAAAGAAGTGTTCAAATAGACTTTGACGTTGCATCAAATCCTGAATTTTTAAAAGAGGGGAATGCTGTCGATGATTTCATGAAACCTGATCGAGTTGTAGTTGGCATAGCAAGCAATCGAGCCAGAAAATTAATGGAGCAACTCTATAAACCTTTCATGATGAATAACTACCGAATGATCTTTACAGATATTCCGTCCGCAGAGATGATTAAATACGCAGCAAACTCCATGTTAGCGACAAGAATATCATTTATGAATGACATTGCAAATCTTTGTGAATTAGTGGGAGCGGATGTCAATATGGTTCGAAAAGGGATAGGATCTGATTCACGTATAGGATCTAAGTTTCTATATTCTGGTTGTGGATATGGTGGTTCATGTTTCCCCAAAGATGTCAAAGCGCTAATTAAGACTGCAGACAAAAACGGTTATCAAATGGAAGTTCTCAAGGCTGTAGAACAGGTCAATGAAAAACAAAAACGAGTACTCTTTGATAAGCTTTCAAAATATTATAATGGTGACTTACAAGGGAAATGCATCACATTATGGGGACTGTCCTTCAAACCGGAAACGGACGACATGCGTGAAGCCACATCATTAGTTTTAATCGAACTGCTGATTCGCGCAGGAGCTAAAGTAGTAGTTTTTGATCCTATTGCAATGGATGAATGCCGTCGCAGAATCGGGCAAAAGGTTATCTATGCATCAAATATGTATGAAGCTGTTCTCGACTCAGATGCATTATTACTTGTAACAGAATGGAAACAATTTCGTCTTCCGACATGGAGCATAATAAAGGACACTATGCATACGCCTCTCGTTATCGATGGTAGAAACATATATGATAGTCGCGAGCTCACAGACTATGGATTTACATATACATGTATTGGGAAATAACATCTTATTTAGTTGGTAAGACTATTCATGCACAAATCTATAAATAATACATAATGTTTTATTTACTCTTCCCGATTATAAATCTAGTGCAACAATTTGGTTTTCAAACTTTATAGACAACTTTAAAACAAACGTATTAAATTTCATTTAACTTTTCGTAACTGATTAACAGCTTCGAAAAGATATTATCATACATGCAAACTTTAATTTGTCAAATCACATGCGGGGAATTACAGACTCACAATGAAAAATACGCACTATTCAAGATGCTATAATCTCATAGTATCAAAAAATGTAATCTTCTCATAATGTTATGACAAATAAATAAAACGATAAATCCAGCAGCGACATTTTGGGATCAAGAAATATGTTATTTGATTTACACCATAAATTGTATAAAATGGACAGTTTAAAAATAATCATTCAGGCACGTACGGGATCGACTCGGTTACCAGCAAAAATGATTTTACCTTTTTTCGAAGGGAAAGGGATCCTAGAGCTTTTACTGTTAAGGATAAAAAAGGCAGGCTTAGCAGAATCAGTTATTGTCGCAACAACAACTGATTCCCGAGATGATGTAATCTGTGATATAGCAAAAAAAATAGGTATTAAATCTTATCGAGGCGACGAAAACGATGTTTTGGACCGGTTTATTCAAACAGGGAAGAATTATCAAGCCACTAAAATAATTAGAGTATGTGCAGATAATCCGTTTCTCGACATGCTAGCATTGAAAAATTTGATAACAATAGGATCAGAGTCTTCTATGGACTATATATCGTATTGTACCAGCAACAATCTCCCTACGATAAAAACTCATTATGGATTTTGGGCTGAATACGTAACATTAGAAGCTTTAGAAAAAGTCTCAACAAGGACGGATGACAAACTATATCACGAACATGTAACCAATTACATTTACACTCATCCTGCACAGTTTAAAATTCAATTAATACCCATATCAACATTATTAGAGAACCGTAAAATTCGATTAACAATAGATACGTTAACGGATTTTCAAATGCAACAGACTATTTACAAAGCTGTGTACAATAAAAATCCTGACTTCAAGATTACAGATATCGTAGATTATCTTGATTTACATCCTAATCTATATTCTGTGATGAATGAAATGATAATAGCTAATCAAAAATAACACATATGAAACCGACATATATTATTGGAGAAATTGGGCAAAACCATAATGGTTCTGTAGATATAGCTAAATTAATTATAGAATTAATCTGCAGACCAATTAAAGAAGAAGTATTCGGGCTAGATTTAGCACCTATGAATGCTGTCAAAATGACACGGCGTGATTTAGACGAAGAACTTACAGTATCACAAATGAATCGTCCATACAACACACCAAATTCTTTTGGTGCAACTTACGGACAACATAGAGCCTTTCTTGAACTTGATGATGAAGCTCATTATGAAGTATATAAATATGCCAAATCTAAAGGTTTGGATTTTATCGAGACATTATGTGCAAAAAAATGTTTGTCTCTTTTAAAACTCTTCACTCCAGACAAATTAAAAGTCGCTAGCCGAGATTTAACCAATTTGCCATTACTAGAAGTTATGGCAGAAACACGAATTCCAATCATTCTGTCAACGGGAATGGCAGGAAAAAAAGAACTGGATGATGCGCTGAATGTGATTACAAAATATCATTCCAATATTTCTATTCTTCATTGCGTTTCTCAATATCCAACAGCACCTAGTAATTTAAATTTAAGGACAATTTCTTACCTAAAAAAACATTACGGGCAGTACAAGATAGGATTCTCAGATCATACAATTGGCATATCAGCTCCTTTAGTCGCAGTAGGCTTGGGGGCCGAAATTATTGAAAAGCATATTACCATTGATCGTCGCATGAAAGGTACAGATCAAGCCGGTTCTTTAGGTCCAGAAGGAGTATATAGAATGGTACGAGATATTCGAGTGGCTGAATATTGGATGGGAACAGAAGACCTATATATCGAAAAGAATGTAATGAGTGCAAAAATTAAATTAGAGAGGTCAATTGCGACTAAAAGATTAATAACGAAAGGTGAACTAATTTCAGAAGATGACATTCATCTCCTGAGCCCCGGAGACGGATATAAATGGATAGATAAAAATTTAATAATTGGAAAAAAAGCGACACAAGATATACCTGCGAATGAAATTATTTATCCAGAAATGATTTCATAATTTGATTAATGTTCTTACGTTACGCATTCAAATTAACATTATGTTGTATAGAAATGGCTTTTGACATATAGTCAGAGCCACATGTAACGTGATTACATATAGTTACCAATAATAAAGTCATCTTTGCCTAGATAAGACTTGTAGATTTCAGAATACTAAAACGATGAATGACATAAAATTAATTCTTACTGACATAGACGGCGTGTGGACAGATGGGGGGATGTATTATGATCAGCAAGGTAATGAATGGAAGAAATTTCACACCTATGATAGCGCTGGAGTATTGTTTGCACACAAAGCCGGCATAAAAGTAGGAATTATAACCGGTGAAAACACCCAAATTGTTAAACGCCGAGCAGAAAAACTACATGTTGATTATCTCATGCAAGGAGTATCCAACAAATTAGTACTCGCGGAACAGCTTTGCAAAGAATTACAAATTACATTAAAAGAAGTTGCCTATATAGGTGACGACATAAATGACATTGCACTTCTTCAGCGTGTAGGGATAGCGGGAGTACCAGCTAGTGCACCGGCATACGTACGTCACTTAGCAACAGTTCCTCTAGCTAAACACGGAGGAGAGGGTGTTTTCCGTGAATTCGTAGAAACAATTCTAAGTCTTGATGGGAATCGATTAATAATGGAATATTCCTAAATCTTTGAAACTATATATACCTCCCTTATTGTTGAACTGGGAGTAGCCATTTTACAATATCAACAGCCATCTGCAAATACACTGTTTATTGTTAACAAGACAAATAAATAATGCTCATCAGCTTTCCATGCCTAATTTGCGATTACATATATATAGGCATGGGGAAACACAATGAAAGAGATGGTGGATCTTAAAGTAACTTTGGTCCCAACATGAGTATTGTTACTAAATACAAAAACATTCTAAAGCGCCATTCTGTTTTACTAGGAAACTTTACATACATATCTATTTTACAGGTATTTGTAATGATTTCACCATTAATAACCTATCCATATTTGGTTAGGGTTTTGGGAACAGAATTGTATGGATGGGTTATTACGGCGCAAGTAGTAGTAAGCTACTGCTCAATCATAATAGACTTCGGATTTAAACGTGTAAGCGCTAGACACATCTCCATTCATCGGGATAATAAAGAAAAATTATCAGAGATCATGTCTGCCATATTCACCATGCAGATTATATTGTGGATGGTGTGTCTAATTGTTTATTTAACTATCCTCGAATTCGTACCGGCATACAAACAATATTTTTGGTTATTCACATTTTCGTATGGATTGACATTAAACGAGTTACTCTTCCCTCAATATTTTTTTCAAGGTGTAGAGAAAATGAAATACATAACAATTGTCAACATCCTTATGCGTATAATATCCATAGTATTGATCTTTATCTATGTTACAGATTCAAAAGATTATGTCTATGTTCCTATACTATACACAATTGGATATTTGGCAGGGGGGCTATTGTCTTTGTACGTCATTTATGGACGAGAAAAGCTGAAATACAAATGGCCTTCATTCTCCAGTATCAAATACTATTTCAAAGATGCTTCATTAGTTTTTTACACAGATGTCATCTGCACAATAAAAGATAAATTAAATTACATTTTATTGGGCTCAATGGTTCGTGTAAGTGATGTTGTAATTTACGATTTGGGATCAAAATTTATGAATGTAGTTTCAAAGCCGGTTTCAATTGTTGCAACAGTACTATTCCCTAAAATGGCAAAAGACCGTAATTATTTGATTTTTAAAAAAATTCTCGTAATCTTAGTTGTAATTACTGTTTTCATTGTCACCATATTAAATTTATTTTTACCGCAAGTAGTACATTTATTTATAGATGGAGAGATCAACTTATTACCTATTAGATTATATTTAATTGCGCCGATTTTGGTTGGAGCAAGTAGTTTCATATCTTCTAATCTAATATTGGCATTAGGATACACTAAATATATATTGTCAAGCATAATATTTACAACAATTATCTATTTAATTCTATTATCATACATGTATTTTATGGGATACTTAACAACAGTAACAGCATTCGTAACTTTAGCTGTTTTATCATACCTAGGAGAATTGACATATCGCCTATGGATAATGACAAAAATTGGTAAACTAGAAAAATTAAATAAATAATTGATAACACAAGCTCGCCATGAAAAAAGTTGACGTAATATTTCCGAATTATATTAATGCAGCAATAGGTCCCACAGGAACCTTAAGAAGGTTACTAAAAAATAAAGAATATTTGAAAAGTAGAGGTTATGAATTAGAGGTTTTCTCTTACGACTTTCTGATTTCGGATGGGACACAAAAAGAAGTTGATTTCTCAAAAGGATTAGGAATTAGATCTAAAATTAAACAACTACTCCGAAAAAATAAATTAACTTCTATTTTGTTTGTGCTTCGCTATATTCATAACGCAAATCGCCTCGTAAAAAAATATTTAACACTGAATAGACATCCTGATATTGTGGTTTTTCACGAAGCTGATGCATGTACAGCTTACATTAAACACAGCAATTTAAATGTATTAAAGGTTTGTTTTTTTCACACAGATGGGAAAAGATGGGAAATGTTCCTACAATCTTATCCTAAATTAAGGAATACATATTTCATGCGTTATATGAATAAACGCATGGAGGACATACTACAAGCGCTTGATGCGTATGCCTTTATCACAAATATTGGAAAACAAAATTTTTTACAAGAAAATCCATCAATTGATATCAATAAAGTTTTTTGCTTTCATAATGGCATTAATGAATTACCTTTATTGAATATTGAAAAAGACCATTCAAAATTTGCATATCGACTATGCTGTACAGGAACGCTGTGTCACCGTAAAGGTCAGTATATAATCATTGACGCCATGCATATGCTTAACGACAACATTAGATCTAAAATTCATCTTTCATTATTTGGCCCCGGTCCGGATTATATAATACTTAAAGAAAAGGTTAAAGAATATAATTTAGAAGATCAAGTGACATTTTATGGTAGTGTCTCGAATAATGACATTCATGAAAAATTATCTCAAGAAGACATATTTATATTAATGAGTAACAACGAAGGACTCCCAATCTCCATAATTGAGGCAATGCGTGCTGGATTGCCTGTGATCAGTACTACTGTATCTGGCATTCCTGAACAAGTAAGACCTCTGTACAATGGTATACTTATTGAACCTTCAGTAAAAGAATTGGTGAATGTTTTAAATGATCTCCCAAAGTATGACTGGGAAGGTATGGGTAAAAATTCACGAATAAGATTCGAAAATGAATTTACATTTACACAAATGATGAATTCATATTGCGATATGCTCGATAAAATAATTTTACATAAATAATATGAAATCTCTATTTTTAATGGAATAGTCAGCTTTCGAGTAATACTGTTTCTTTAATTCTTATCACTCGAAAACATTTTTATTGGAGCCTAGAAATTCTTCATTGATATGTCGACAAGAATATTACCAACATCTACATATAAATCCTCGAATTGCGCATGCTATATTATTAGAAAGTTTTTATTCATCTCTTGACACATGTTTACCACACAAATAAACTCATAAATATGTACTCTTAATAGGTTTTATATTGTCATTAAATGGTTCTTTGCCTAACACGTGGTTATTATTAGATAAAATAGTCTTGTAATGGAATTGGATCTCTATTCACTATTTTCATATATAGGCTGTTTAGCATTAGTGTTTATTTTAATATCTAATTATGAAAAAACAGCATCTAGACGCAACAAATTTTGGCTGATCGCTTCATATTTATGCATTGTATTATTTTGTGGATTGAGGTTTTATGTCGGCAATGACTACGCCAATTATGTAAATGGATACTATACCATAAAAGATTGGGATGGATTAAACATTTACTTATGGGAACCTGCATATTATTTATTGAATTTAATTTTCCTTGATTGTTATGGCGGATATGTCTATGTAATGGCAATATCTTCAGCTATTACATATTTCTTTCTATATAAAGCACTAAAAGACAGAAATATTTTACGATGGGGGCTATTTTATACTTTTACTTTAGGGTTACTAATATTTTGTAACGATGTCATCCGTCAAGGAGTTGCATTATCGATCTTTATATATTCGTTAAAATATATTGAAAAGGCACGTTTTAGTAAATATTTGATATGTATTCTGGGAGCCTCTATGTTCCATTTTTCAGCGATAATTTTATTGTTAGTATATTTTGTACGCCGCATCAAAATACCCTACTATATATGGATGGTTCTTCTTGTGCTAGTATTTGTTCTTCAATATACTGGAATAATGCGTAGCATATTTTTAAGTATACTTTCATCAATTCCATACTATAACACATACATAGATAAAGCTGACAAATATGTGGTTGACGTATCACCTGGATTAGGTATCTTATATAATTTTTTAATAGCCTTAATGATTGCATTTGCATATAGGAAATATCGTCCAGATACAATTATTACAATATATTTGATTGGATCACTCCTATATGTAGCTTCAGTAGGAATTGCATTGTTTGAGCGTATTGCATTTTACTTGATGTACACAAATATAATAGTGTTTGCAAATTTTATGTTTATACCTAGATATCGCCAGATTTCACGTGTATTTGCATTTATAACCTTGATATACTTTTCGATTCAATCATTAACTGGATTGGAAAAACACGGAGCAGTACCATACAGGACATTACTCAATGAAGATTTAGAGAATCCTCCAACTGAGTATCTTCCAGAGGAAGAAAATTAATCATCAAACACCAATACTATGAACCATCAATTAAGAAGATTAGCAATCTGCAATCGATCTATACTTCAGTTAATTAACACTATGTATAACCTCAAAAATCGAAATATTTTTTTGCAACGCATCGAAGAAAATAAACGATCAACAATTTTTGATTATCAGCAACTAATAAAAGATATTCCATACGCTCCAAGTGATTTGGTAATCGACAATAATTTATATGGACTATCTTACACAATAAAACGATACGCAGGCTTAAGTACTACTAAAAGTTTGGACGGCACCATTGAACATGGCGTTTTTTTTGGCAATCTAGTTCGCAAAGACGATCGAATCTATCCAGTTAGTTCTATTATTACCTATGGGAATCGTAGAGCACAGCACTTGAAAAATGCAAACATTAATAAAAAAATTATTCAAATCGGTCCATACATTCATTATGCTCAACCTTTATTGTCTATCCATGAAATTGAGCAATTAAAAAGTGAACTTGGAAAGATTTTATTGGTATTTCCATCTCACGGTATTATTGGATCTTCTGCAACTTATAATTCGAATGATTTTATCGCAGAAATTGAACGCATACGTAAAGATTATGATACAGTTTTAATATCTTTATATTGGACAGATGCGCTGAACCCTTTAATAGTATCACAATATGAAAATAAAGGATATAAAATTGTAACCTCGGGACACCGATTCGATATAAATTTTCTATCCCGGCAACGAAGTATAATAGAATTAGCAGACTACACGATATCTAATAATCTTGGAACGCATGTTGGATATTGCATATATTTAAATAAACCCCACTACATATATAGACAAAAGGTTAACTACTCATATCGTGATAAAAAAACTGAAAAACACATATCGTCTTCTAGAACAGAAGAAAATATGAAAACATACCTACAAGAGCTTAACGAAGTTTGTTCATTTTTTGATCAAGATATCAGAAAGATAACCTCAGCACAACAAAAAGTTGTAGCCGAATTTTGGGGGATGGATCAAATCAAAACCCCTGACCAATTAAAAAGTGTATTGCAACTTATATAATCCTAATGTAAATTATTCATCATACCAAGATTAATCAAGGAAATATCAAATTATGCTATAAAAGCATTAAACATGATTTTTAAATTTAGACACTCAAACAAATATTTAAAATTGTGAATGCAGTTTTGGTAATTATACTAATAGAGGTTATCAATTAGCGAATACTGTAAAGGGTGTTATGGATTCAGCATCTATCCACATTTAATCCCATTAATCTAAATTCAACAACAGCAGACATTATTAGAGTTATTTGATTACGGAACATCACGCTCTTGTTTATCTTAAAGCATCAATATATTAGACAACCTATTAAATCAGACACCTGCCTCATTTATTTAAATCTCTGAACAACAAATAGACCATCAAATAAATTTAAAATGGATATGGTTACATAGAATGAACCATATCCATTTTAAATTCTTGAATCAAAAAGAACGTTCGTAATCTTTGACAAGATTAACACATCTTCTTATTCTTGCGCTAATTTACCAGCAGAACCAAGCACATTGATAATCTTGTGTTCGTACAATTTCTTCATGTTATCACGAGCTGGACCAAGATATTTACGAGGGTCAAACTCTGCAGGTTTTTCAGCAAACACCTTACGAATTGCAGAGGTCATAGCCAAACGGCTGTCTGAGTCGATATTAATTTTGCAAACCGCAGATTTAGCAGCCTTGCGCAATTGATCTTCAGGAATACCGATGGCAGCCTCAAGTTTTCCACCATATTTATTGATGATGTCAACCTCTTCCTGAGGAACTGAAGAAGAACCGTGCAATACGATCGGGAAACCTGGCAATTTCTCCATAACTGCATCCAAAACTGCAAATTCAAGAGGAGGAGGAACCAAACGACCTGTTGCAGGATCTACATGGCACTGTTCCGGTTTGAACTTGTATGCACCATGAGAAGTTCCAATCGAGATTGCCAATGAATCACAACCAGTGCGAGTAGCAAAATCAATAACCTCTTCAGGGTTGGTGTAAGTGTGGTGTTCAGCACTAACCTCATCTTCTACTCCAGCTAAAACACCAAGTTCACCTTCAACAGTTACATCAAACTGATGAGCATAATCAACGACCTTTTTCGTCAAGGCTACATTTTCTTCGTAAGGCAGATGAGACCCATCGATCATTACTGAAGAAAAGCCCATATCAATGCAAGATTTGCAGAGCTCAAATGAATCACCGTGATCGAGGTGCAATACGATCTCAGGATGAGCCAAACCGAGCTCTTTTGCATACTCAACAGCACCTTCTGCCATATAGCGCAACAGCGTTTGGTTGGCATACTGACGAGCACCTTTTGACACCTGAAGAATTACCGGAGATTTGGTTTCAGCACAAGCCTGGATAATAGCCTGCAGCTGTTCCATATTATTGAAGTTGAACGCTGGGATAGCGTAACCACCTTTAATAGCACGTGCAAACATGTCACGTGTATTGACAAGGCCAAGATCTTTGTAATTAACCATAATACTTGCTTTAACGTTTATGTTGACAAATGATTATAGACGAATCAAAATCAAGTACAAGAGTACGAATAATCTTTGAAAAAAACAAAGAAAGCCTGCACAGAGTGCAGGCTTACAAACCAATTTTCAACGAGAATATGTAGCTACTTTGCAATATTAACTAAGGAAGCTATCACAGCAGCCAAAGATGCCGTTGAGGTTACCATACTCATCACACCAGCCATACCACGTCCCTCTTTAATGATTTTTTGCGGTACGATAATTTGGCAACCAGGTTCTATCTTCGGGTAGCGTTTACAGAAGAAACCGGTACGTGTCGAGGCAACTTGTCCATTCATATATATAACGAAAGGACGACGACGTGCCACTTGTTTATAACCTCCAGCTTGAGAAATGTACTCTTTTAGTTTACTTTTCGTAAATACTACAGAGTTTGGATAATTGACCGCTCCGGAAATTTTGACCGTTCCATTATATTTTGGAACAAAAATCTGGTCACCATCACGTAAAACAATATCTTCACTGCATCCCGGATTGTTCAATGCAGCCACAATATCTACGCCAACAGGATAATAATCAGGGATTTCAACATTTTCAAATGCTGCAGAGTCACGACCTGATGTTGTACGGCTCTCACGGGTCATTTTCAGTAACGACTCAACTTGAATGCGTTCGTCATCTGTCAGACGGCGTTTCACGCTCGCCCCTTTCACATAAGCCTCAGGAGTAAAACCTCCAGCCTTTTTGATTACATCCGACAAACGCTCGCCAGCTGTAGCCAACACATAATTACCATCAAAAAGGATCTCTCCCGAAATATATACACGTTCTTGTGCACTATACCCTGGGGAGCGACGCACATAAATTTCATCAAAGGGATGAAGGACAAAGCGTTCTGCCTCCGGTGAAATTTGAAGCATATCATTAATCGAGAATGTATAAATCTCCGCTCGCTTATCAGTATATGAGGTTGATTTAGGATCTTTAATTCTTCGAGCGACCTCAACCATTGCGTACGAAGCAGACTCTTTCAATCCTCCTGCCATTAAGATTGCATCCTCGACAGTCATTCCATCACGATATTCAAGTGTATCAGGTCGATTAACTTCACCGCCAATGGTAATCGTATACGCTTCACGCAAGTCTAGAATCGTTGGGATATAGATTGAATCCTCACGCATCAACTCAATGTCTTTTGCACCCGTTGCAGCTTCTCTGACATCAAAAGGAATGATTTCATAGGTATAATCACTTTTCAGACGGGTGATCTGTCCTCGATGTGCAAACTCATTTCCTTTCAAACCTTCTGCACGTGCGATCAATTTAGACAGCGTATTTGTGCGTTCGGACAACTCATAGTCACCAGGACGCCAAACAGCACCACGAATTACAACCCGATTGGCAAACTCATCAAAAATACGATCCACAATCACGCTGTCTCCATCAGCGACTGTAAATTCCGCAAAATCAGGATTGTCAACCGTCAATATACTATATTGGCGCCCGGTTTTACGTTTCACGTTGACATTATCATTATAAGCGTCCCCAGTAAATCCACCTGCGTATTTGAAAAGATCATCAAGCGTTTCATCCTTCTTCATTTCATAGATACGAGGACGTTTCACCTTACCTGTTACCGTTACGTAACTATCATAAGGCTGAACAATGATCATATCATTATCTTCCAAACGAATATTGGTTTCATACTTACCATTGATCAAATAATCATATACATCAAGCGTAGCGATCTCTTTGCTATCGCGATAAACCTTGATTGCACGCAAAGAGCCGATCCGATTAACTCCACCTGCAGAATAGATTGCATTGAAAACAGATGCCAACGAAGGTAATGTATAGGTTCCCGGAACCATTACTTCACCAGCAATATTGACTTTAATACTTCGGATTTGGCCTAATGACACCTTAACATTGGCACCGCCCATAACACCGCTCACTTTGTTCGCAATTCTGTTCTGAGCTTCAGTCATGGTCAAACCATTCAGGCTAATCAATCCAATCCCTTGAATATTGATCGTTCCATCTGGAGAGATTCGTTGTTTAACTTCAAATTCTGAAGGGCCCCATACTTCAACGACGATTTCATCTCCAGCACCCAATACATATGATGGAGGAGTAGCCATGTTGTAATTAGGGGCAAAGGTCAGATTTTTATTTTGGAACATCTCCTGGCCGAATACCAAAGGAATCGGACGACGAACAAATTTATCATTTTCCCATACGATCTCATACTCTGTCTGTCGTCCTGTTATTGAATCACGATGTTGAAAAACATCTGGATTGACCTGAGCCAACATCGCCGAATCCAATTCTTTGCGTCCTGAAACGGTATCACTAATCACTGTACGATTTTGCTGAGTCGACTGCTTAGATGCATTCGCACCGCTTAAAGCAGCCTGAATCTGTGCATCAGTAGCTCCAGCCTGACGAGCCTTTTGAATCATCTCAGGTGAGATCTGCCCCCAGGTGACACTCGGAGACAAAATTAGAAAAGCCAATGCAAGAATCGAACGGATTTTGTGCATCATAATCATAATATATCGAAGTGTATTATTATTCATCACTCTTATCAACGTGTTCCGGGACGTTTTGTTGTACTTGTGGAGCCACGTATCGGCCTCCTAACACATTGAGCAGATAATTTACAGCAAAACCCAACGCAATGTTAATTGCCAATAACAAATTGATACTAACATTGCGAAGAAGGAAATTCAGTAAAATAAAACCGACTTGCAAAAGTACAATAACCATAGCACTTTGCAAGTGCGTTAAGCCTATTCTTAATAGCTTGTGATGTATATGTCTGCGATCTGGATAGAACGGAGAGAGTCCTGCAGCCATGCGAGCACAAAAAACTCTTACTACATCAAATACAGGAATGGACACTACCCCCAAAAAGACTGCAGGGGCAGCATTAATCCGGAAAAATTCGCCTGATACATTCAAGCTATAGAATTTGAGACCCAAAAATGCTATTAAATAGCCTAAAAGGAGCGAACCGGTATCACCCATAAAAACCTTCAAACGTTTTCCCAGAACATTATAAAAGAAAAATACCAAGACAACACCTGCCATAGCCATGGCCATCATTGCATAGACATAAATTCCATGCACAATAAACCAGAGACCAAAAGTCAACAAAGCCAGCAACGACAGTCCTGAACAGAGGCCATCAATACCATCGATCAAATTGTATGCATTAGCTAACAACACGATAACTAAAACCGTCAGAACGACTCCCACCCAATACGGGATCTCGTAGATACCCAATAATCCATCCAGGCTGGTAATTTCGACTCCAGAACAGCAGATCAACACTGCACTCAATGTCTGAGCCAAGAATTTACCCTTATAACCGACTCCTGTCAAATCGTCTGCCATTCCCACACAAAACAGTACAGTCGATCCGGCCAATAAGAACATCAGCTCACGCAATGAGTCCATAAAATAGTCATCAGCCACATTGTATCCAAAGATGTAGCGCATGCCCATCGTCAAAGTAAAAGCAAAAAGGAAGGTCGGAAAGAACGAAGCGCCGCCCAAACGAGGAACCATACCTGTATGCGATTTACGGGCACTAAGTTCATCGAAAAGCCTCTTCTTTTTCGATATCATGACAATGCGCGGTATGATGACCCACCCGGTGCCAACAGACAACAAGAACGCTGCAATAATGAAAAAAAGTATTTCCATAATGAGTGGTAGTGGAGGTTAATAATGTAAAAGTACAAAAATAACCATTACCAACTACTCCTACATATTTTTTTCCTTATTTATAGACGATATGATACGATCTTAACCTATTGTTTCACCCATGCTGCGGACTGCGCATATCCCATTTTTCTATAAAATCAAATAGAAAAACTATCTTTGTTTTTCAGTACTTAGTCTCCGGGACTAAGTATATTTTAGGCTGGGGCACATTCAAGAAATGCAGTACCAGTTTCCAACAAAAGTTATTATGTATATTCTTAACGTAAATCCGTGGCTTCCTCCGGATTACACGTGAATCTTTAAAGCACACCAATATCATGTTCACCGCACAAAAAACACGTAAAGAGAATATTGCCGAATACATCCTCTACTTATGGCAGTTAGAAGATCTGCTGCGAGCTTTGCAATTCAGTCCTGAAGCCATCTATTCTCAATTGGTACAGCCATCGGGATTAACCGAATCTCAAAAACAGGAGACTTTTTTATGGTATATGGATATTGTCAATCTGCTACGCGAAGAGGGTAAGGAGCAACAGGGACATCTTGAGCATACCATGCACTTAATTGCCGATCTCGACAATCTACACAAACAGTTGTTGGTTTTGCCGGTAGGGGCTGAGTATCGCCGCCTATACAGCCATGTAGCGCCGGAACTGCCTAAGATGAAAGCAAAACTAAAACACCCTGACATCAGTGATGTCGAGTTATTTTTCCGTGCGCTCTATTCGGTTGTTCTGCTCCGGATTCAATCTGCCGGCAAAAAACACTCAAAGGGTAGCTTTACTGAAGGGGAAACCGCAACAACAAATTCCGAAGCTACGGCCAATTCTGACACAGCACGTCAAAAATACATTGACGACGTATTGTCCTTGATTTCGCCTGTAGTAGCCGAGCTGGCAACGATGTTCCGCAAAATTGAACGCGGAGAGGTCGATCTGTTCGGTAACGATTCCCAAAACAAAACTACCAACTCTACCGAAAACCAATCCAATACACACTAAGATGATCCTGCTGCCAACAGCCTATCTCGGCAACATACAATACTATTCGAAACTATTAAGCGGTCACGCCTGTATTGATCTGCATGAACATTACCTCAAGCAGAGCTGGCGTAACCGCTGCGACATCCTTTCAGCAGGAGGAATCATGTCATTGACTGTTCCTGTTTACCACACTGGAGGCGTAAACACCCCTACTCGAGAGATTCGCATCGATTATGCAAAACGATGGCAGCACCAACATTGGCAAGCTATCGTCTCTGCTTACCGGGGAGCCCCCTATTTTGATCATTATGAAGGAGCGTTTGCCCCGCTGTTTACTGAACGATTCGAAAAACTTGTCGAATTAAACAACGCATTGTTAGAGATAACGTTACGTTTATTGGATCCATCAGGAAAGGTCGCAGACCAAATTGCATTTACAGACCATTATTGGTCATGTGACAAAACAGAGGTCTCAACTAACATGGACCACGACAGCAACGCGATGCCTGCCTCCAAAGACGCGAATAAACTTGAAGGAGAGCAAGTCTGCGATTTACGCACCTGTTTTTCACCCAAACCACGCCTCAGTCGTCCGGATCCTACCTTCACAGCCCCACAATACTATCAAACTTTCTCGGATCGTCTGCCTTTTGCCCCAAACCTGTCTATCATTGATCTGCTATTTTGTGAAGGGCCGGCCTCGGCAGATATTTTACGCTCTGCCTACCACAAACCATAGTCCTCATTGCTTTTCACAGCTACTTCGAACCGCTCACACAACATATAAAAACGCACCAAGCAATATTTCCTTTTTGTTTAGAAGAAGGATAACTGCCCCACTCCATGGTTTTGTTGTCTTTTCTACTCTTTTCTCTGCCTCAATCATCCACATTTGGGACTCTTTCGCATTGGGTGATTTGCGTTTCACACTGTTTTTTTGCTATCTTCGCTTAACACAAATAATCGCTGACGGATTGGTCTTGTAACCAATACGACTCACAGACAGACAAGAATCAGCAGATATTTGTTTGTAATGAATCATCAATTCACTAATAACAAACAAATTAACTTAAAAGACAACAATTATGGAAGAAAAAATTTTGAAAGCACTCGCTGAGAAAGGCGCTATGCGTCCGGGCGATATCGCCGCAGCTGCCGGCATTGACAAAGAGGAGGCCAGCAAAGTGATCAAACAACTGGCCAAAGAGGGTAAAATCTATTCTCCCAAACGCTGCTACTATGACATCAAAAAGTAATCGTTTACGGACTATTTATGGCCGAGTGATTGCCCTCTCGATGCTGGTTCTGTTGTTTGTCAGTACAACAGGATGCAAACAGGAGCGCCCCGCTGTTCCCATGACAGCAGGCAGTTTCAATATCTGGTGTGGAGTCATTGACACGGGTGCTTTCCCTTGGAAGACCCGTTGTGAACAAATTGCGGCTTTGATCCGTTTCCACGACTACGATATTATTGGCATGCAGGAGGTCCGTCCCGAACAGATGGCAGATTTGGGCAAGGCGCTACCGGAATATACGGCTGTAGGAACCGGACGTGACGGCAACGGACAGGGTGAGCATTCTCCTGTTTTTTTCCGTACTGAGCGTTATGCACTGCTCGATAGCGGGACCTTTTGGTTATCGGAACGCCCTGACACCGTATCCATTGGTTGGGATGCAGCCTATAACCGAATCTGCACATGGGTAAAACTCAACGATCGGTACAACGACAAAGAGCTTTATTATTTCAACACCCATCTTGACCATCTGGGACCGGCAGCTCGCCATAACGGAGCCCTATTGATCTGCGACCGAATTCAGGAAAAGGCGGCTAACAACTATCCGATTTTCTGTTCGGGAGATTTCAATGCAGAATGGGAAGCAGATCCAATCAAAGTGATGAGAGAGCATCTTACCTCTTCGCGTGAAGCTTCACAAACTTCACCCTACGATTTGGGCAACCAAATCAGCTACAATGGCGTACCCGTTGGGCAAGGCAGCATGGCAATTCCAGACACTTTGGATGGCCACACCGAAATTGATTACGTATTTGTTAATGATCGCGTTGACGTTCTTAAGTACGGAATTTTGCGAGATTCGGACGGGAAACACTATCCTTCGGACCACTATCCCATTCTCATCAAAGCAGAATTGAAATAATACAATCGACGCAAATCTGTTAACAACAATTTGATCAGAGTATTAGAAGGGCACCCATTCGGATGCCCTTTTTGTTTGGGAACGATCAATGAGAAGAGAAGCCGTACCATCAGGGCAACCATACACATACACCAAAGACCTACCATCCCCCCTACTCTCTGACTCCTTGGCATGTGCCCACAATCGCTCACATTGGTTGATTCTCCTAATACCCTTATCTCAATAAAAGTTTTGATGAATCCATATCACAGATGTCGCATCTCACAACACAGTCAAAACTCGGACATATAAACTTTGCTTTGCCGCTTTTTTGTGCTGCTATGTTTACTTAACAGTCTCTTTACACCTGATCTATTTCCGGCTCCGCTTTTCAAGTGTGCAATGATTCGCCCAAAGAGAACTACCTGAAGATTACCATAACACTACCCTGCTCTACCAATCTACTTTCAAAAAGATGTCACACAATTACACTCACAGGAGAGCACATAGTCGCCAAAAATTTAACGCTCTTGTAGCGGTAAAAATTTACATCTGCAATAACTTACAAATCTTCAGCAATTCAATTATACGCCTTTCAATTTAGCAATTATCAACATTGTTTTATTACAAATCTCCACATTTTACATCGTTATATTTCCCGTACTACTTGAGCGTTTTTATCATTTTGTCAAACAATAAACATTTTCATTATCTTTGCTCTGTCAAAACGGCATAAAGCCTCACCCAACTATTATTGGGCAACACAATCCAGTTCTATTCCCTACATTATCATAATAATCAGGGAACAGGCATTTTGAAAATAAAATCTGATGAAACCACGCAGTTCCTTTGGAAGCCGGTTCGGAGCCATAGCCGTTGTAGGTGGCTCGGTTGTCGGACTGGGCAACATTTGGAGATTCCCTTATATCGCCGGTGAAAATGGCGGCGCAGCATTTATTTTAGTCTATATCACGCTTAGTCTATTGATCTGTATTCCGATCATGTTGACTGAATTTAGCATCGGTCGTCACACCCGTTCCAATGCGCTGCGAGCCTTTCGTCGACTCTCTCCGCGAGGCTACTGGAATGGAGCCGGCTATCTTGGGATCGCCACCTCGACGATTATTTTGTCATTTTACGCCGTCATTGCAGGCTGGGCACTCCATTTTTTAAAGGTAGCCATAACCGGAGGCTTCCTCAACCAAAACTCCGAACAAATTCGCTACAATTTCGACAACTACATTGCGCAAGGAACCGGTTCGATGTTTTGGACCTTCCTTTTCATTGCTTTCATTGCCTTTATTGTCATGCGGGGCGTTGAGAAAGGAATTGAAAAGTTCGGGAAAGTAGTAATGCCCTTTATGATTTTGTTACTGATTGGATTGGTTATCAACTCAATGACACTTGACGGGGCAAAAGAGGGAATTTCATTCCTGCTTCGACCCGATTTCGGCAAGATTAATGGCCATGTTGTACTGCAGGCTCTCGGACAGGCCTTTTTTTCGCTGAGTCTCGGCATGGGAACGATGATCACTTACGGTTCATACATTCCCAAACATGAAAATATGTTCAGAATGGCTACTACAATAGCCATTACCGACACCTGCGTAGCCATTTTAGCCGGTTTGGCGATCTTTCCTGCTGTGTTCTCTTACGGCATTAACCCCACTTCAGGTCCTGAACTGGTCTTCATCACCCTGCCTACCGTTTTCGGCAACATGGCTGGCGGATATGTGCTGGGGATCCTCTTTTTCTTCCTGCTCTTTACTGCATCGATCTCATCATCGGTATCCCTGCTGGAGGTGGCCACACTCTATATCAGTGAAGAGATGCATCTGCGTCGCCGCACTGCCACACTAATCGCAGTCGTGGTGGTTGCCGCCCTAAGTTCACTTTGTCTCTGGTCCCAACTGCCCGACTCATCGTTGCGGGTTCTGGGCATGAATATTTTTGATCTGTTCAACAACCTCACCTCCCTCTACATGTTACCCTTGGGCGGCCTGCTCTCGGTACTGTTTGCCGGATGGTTCATGCGCAACAAAACTTTGCAAGATGAGGTGACATCACGTGGACGTTATGGATCTTCCATCTACCCTTACTATCGTGTCATTGTCCGATTTGTTGCGCCGGTTGTGATTGTCCTGTTATTCCTCGACCAGCTCAACGTGATCTAACTCCCCGACATCACATCACTCGAGTACATTTTTCACAATAACAGCTTTGTAAAGTAAAATCCACAACTGTTACAAGGAAACTTATGTCCCAACTGGAACCGATTGAGAATTTTCACCTCCAGCTGATTGGGGTGCTCGGACACAACCGGTTCTTTGATCTGTTTTGCATGGTTAGGTTGGGCAAAATGCAAAAAAAGTCTATCTTTAAACTCCAATTTAGCAATTTTAGCGATCGCCAACGCAATGACAGCCGGTGCCAATTGTAATTGCTAAAACCTCCGACCCATTAAGTCAGCAAACAACGAAACAAACTAATATAGAACAGATACTATGACCAAAGGTATTATTCACACTGAGAAAGGCGACATGTTCGTCGAATTTTACGATCAAGAGACTCCGGGCACTGTAGCCAACTTTGTTAAACTTGCGAAAAGCGGATTTTATGACGGATTGACTTTTCACCGGGTTATTCCGGGTTTCGTGATCCAGGGAGGATGTCCGCTGGGAACCGGTGCAGGTGGCCCAGGCTACACCATCAAATGCGAAACTTCGGGAGGGAAACAATACCATGACCGTGGCGTGCTTTCGATGGCTCATCGCGGGAAAGACACTGGTGGTTCACAATTCTTCATCTGCTGCAACCGTGAAAACACGGCACACCTGGATGGTGTACACACCTGTTTCGGTCGCGTTGTAGACGGATTGGATGTGATCGACGATATTCGTCAGGGAGACTTGATCCTCAAAGTTGACATCATCGAAGAGGAGGCATAAACGATGGATTTTGAAGGAACTGTATTGACCGTATTACCGGTTGTCAAGGGTACAAATGCACGCGGTGAATGGATCAAGCAAGAGGTCATTTTCGAACAACCGGGTGAATTTAATCGTAAAATCTGTGTTGGTTTTTGGGGTGATAAGGCTGCTGAAGCCGGAACTTTGCGTCCGGGCGAAGTGGTCAACATCTCTGCCAATGTAGAGTCTCGCGAATTCAATGGGCGCTGGTACACTGACGTTCGTGCATGGCGTATGACCCGCAAAGCACCCGCCGCCGCAGCTCCAGCACCAGATACGCTACCTCCGTTAGACGCTTTTGTTCCGGAGGAGCCTGCTGACTCCAAAGAGGTTGATGATCTGCCCTTCTAAAAAGCCCTACCTACACGATTTAGGATTGACACATTGCACAAACCGTTAACAGCGGATATGCAATAGAATCAAAGGATAAACAAAACGGGAGCAACTATCATTAAGATAGTTGCTCCCGTTTACTATGTATGCACCGTGCGTCAAGATCAGGATCGGAGCCAAGGCAAAGATCAAGATCAGAGTCATACGCACCGCAAACAATCAACAAAAATCCGACAAGGGCTCTCACAAAGCCCTTCTACTTATTTTGTCGGTCACTTTTCTCCTCAAGAAATCCACGCCTAATCAGCCACCGGTCGAACCAACTGAACAGCATACTGGCTACGACTCCAGACACCAAAGCAACCGGCATAATCCACAAAGCCGTGATGCCGAAAATCTCGGCAAAAGCAATCAGCACAGCCACCAGCATGGAGAACAGTCCACCTGCAACCGTCCCGCGTGAAGTGGCCCACGGCACAAACAGAGCCATAAAAAAGAGCACAAACAGTGGCGCTACCACCAAATTGACCACCTTAATGACGACATCGAGCAGATTTCCACTTACATAGGCAACTAAAAAGCTCGACAACGCTACAACAACTCCAAGCGCTACGGCAATTAGTTTGATGTGGCGCAAACTTTTCAACGAAGTGTTGCTCTCCTTGCGGTTCCGGTTAATAATATCCTCGTAAATCACCGTTGCCGAAGAGTTCAGCCCGGACGAAAGGCTCGACATAGCGGCAGACATGATTCCGGCAGCGATCAATCCGGTAATTCCGGCAGGCAACCCGATCAGGATAAACCGAGGGAACAGGGTGTCTGCATCACCGGCTACCGTAGTCCCAGGAGCCAGCATTTGCGGATAACGCAGGAAATAGGTCATCACTACCAACCCCACTACCGCCAACAGCAGTTGAATGGTGCAGGAGGTAACCAACGAAATCCGATACGACCGTTTTGCCGTAGCCACATCAGGAGTAGAGAGATAGCGTTGAATAGCCATCTGATCCGATCCGGCCGTACAAACCTGCCAAACCAGAGTCATCAACAAAATATTGCCAACCGTCATTCGTTTCGAGGGGTCGAACCCCCATTCAATCGGAGGCCAATGCTCAAACAACTGCGGTTCAAAAAAGACTCCGACGGAACCCACCTTACCTCCGATGATACCGATCGTAAGCAGCACCCCGGCAAACATCACCACCGTCTGAATCACATCGGTCAATACAACCGCCTTCAGACCTCCCATCGTAGTATAAATCACGGTGATTACGGCTAAAACCACACTAATTATGGGGACCCACCCTGGATCGAGACCAAACACCGGAATCAGGGCGACATCAACTGTCGCATAGATGATCGTGGCCATCCACAAGAAACGCAGGGACAAGAAAAAGATCGTCGCCAACGTACGCACCCCACGTCCCAATCGGATTTCGAGAATCTCGTAGGCGCTGGTCACCTTCATCTTCATGTAACGGGGAATCATCAGCCGACTAACCAGGAAATAGGCAATCGGGAAGGCTGCCAATCCGATAAAGACCACAGGGCCATATTTGATCATCTCTCCTGGATAGGACAGATAGCTTAACGTACTGAGCAGCGTCGCGAAAAGCGATATTCCCACCATAACCGGATTCATGGTTCGGCCACCCAATACATAGTCTTCTGCAGTACGATTTCGACGTCCGGACCGGTATCCAATCCACAGCATCCAGAGCAAGAAGAGAGCGACGACCACCCAATCGAGCAGTCGGAAACCGGTCGCAGCTCCAGCGATTGCCCCATCCGCAGAAGCGATTGAAGTCAAAAGGTTCATTCGTTCAGGTTTTTATTCATATAGTCAGCCCGGACGGGCACAGGCAGTGAATGATTGCTCCACCAACGTCAGGACAGCACACTAAAGTTCCACCTCAGCTGAAGGCATGTCAACTTTCATGCTGCCGTAACGTCCTATAGTTGCAAAAGCCACGGCGAGACTCCGCCACGGTTCCTCGATTCTCTCCCATCAAGCCACATCGCTATGCTGAATCCGATATGCGGCAGTCACAACTTTTAGCTGACAATTCGTTAAATCCAACCGATCGCCCGTAAGTCTGCCTCAAGAGATTTCATACGATCAGGTGTCAGGTTGCGCATCGGCAAGCGAACCGGGCCGCAATCAACACCCATAATCTGCAAAATAGCTTTGATGCCCACCACTGAGTTTTCGTATTTGATCAGCACCCGGATAAACTTGACAGCCTCTTCCTGCAATTTCACCGCTCCAGCCACGTCACCGGCCCAGAAGGTGTTAAGCATCTTGTTATAAAGCTCACCGGTCACGCTGTATGAGGTTCCGACACCACCCGTTGCCCCAAGCATTAGCCCAGTCAAGATGGTCTCATCATGGCCATGCAGAATGTCATAATAACCATCTCGATAGGCAATACACTCCTGCATTGTCATCGAATCGTAGGTAGTGTATTTGATACCGCGCAGGGTTGGAATCTCTTTTTCACCCAATTTCAGAAAATCGAGCATATTGACATTGACATGTGACTTTTCCGGAATGTGATAATAATAAAATGGCGTATTGGGGGCTGCCGCAGCAATAATTTTATTAAACGCAACCAACTCTTCTGCACGATACGGAGGTAAAAAACAGGGACCCATTGCCGAGATAGCATCCGCTCCGATCTTTTCAGCATGACGGGCCAAATCAACTGCCGCTGCATAGCTGGTTCCACCCACATGAATCATCACTTTGAATTTATCTTTATAGGCCATCCACGCCTCAGCAACCGCTTTGCGCTCTTCAGAGGTCATCAACAATCCCTCACCCGTTGTGCCGTTAACAAAAACTCCAGCCAACCCCTGTTTCTCGAGATGTTTCACATAACTATCCAGAGCCGGAAGATTCACCTCCCCATTTGCTTTCATCGGGGTCACCGTAGCAGCCACCAATCCTTTGATCTTTTCGCTAACCATTTTTACTGATTCAGATTTATATTGATCTAAAAAACTGTCTTGATTTAGGGCAGACTATATCAAGCCTGACTCACGCGCAAGAATCTTTCATGAGAGCAGGCATTCTCTACATGATAAGCATGTATTCGCCGCCTTACAAAACTCCCTGTTCCACCATACTACGAGCCACCTTCATAAACCCGGCAATATTGGCACCCTTCATGTAGTTGATATACCCATCCGGCTCTGTGCCGTACTGGACGCATGCCGTATGGATCGAAGCCATAATTTCGTGTAATTTTTCATCCACTTCGGCTGCACCCCAATTCAGCTTCATAGCATTCTGAGCCATCTCCAACCCAGAGGTAGCCACACCACCGGCATTGACAGCCTTACCCGGACCGTACAAAATACGGTGAGCGATAAATGCATCTATTGCTTCAGGAGTACACCCCATATTGGAAACCTCAGCCACATACTGAACGCCATTGGCCAACAACTGTGCAGCATCCTCGCCATCGAGTTCATTTTGCGTTGCACACGGCATCGCAATATCAACTTTCACCTCCCAGGGTTTGCGACCGGCAATGAATCGCGAGCCAGGGAACCGATCAGCAAAAGGCGCCACCACATCGTTATTGGATGCACGCAGTTCCAACATATAGGCAATCTTCTCCTCATCAAGACCGACTTCATCATAAATATAACCGTCCGGTCCGGAGATGGTCACCACTTTGGCTCCCTCCTGAAGCGCTTTCAGGGCAGCTCCCCAAGCTACATTGCCAAATCCGGAGATAGCGATCACCTTACCGGCAAGCAAATCGCCCGCCTTTGCCAACATCTGTTTTACAAAGTAGATTGCCCCGAAACCGGTCGCTTCGGAACGCACCAACGAACCGCCATAGGTCAATCCTTTACCAGTAAGTACCCCTGTATTTTCACGGGCCAATTTGCGATACATGCCATACAGGTATCCGATTTCACGACCGCCCACTCCAATATCACCGGCTGGCACATCGGTTTCCGGCCCGATATATCGCCACAGTTCAGTCATAAAGGCTTGGCAAAAACGCATGATCTCCGCATCGGACTTTCCTTTTGGGTTGAAATCGGAACCACCTTTGGCTCCACCCATAGGCAGTGAAGTCAACGCATTTTTGAAAATCTGTTCAAATCCCAAAAATTTCAGAATACTCAGATTCACACTCGGGTGGAATCGCAATCCACCTTTGTATGGCCCGATCGCGTTGTTGAACTGCACTCGATATCCCAGATTCACCTGTACCACACCCCGATCGTCTACCCAGGGAACTTTAAACGTAAAAATACGATCGGGTTCAACCAGTCGTTCAGCTATTTTATTGGTTTCGAACTCGGGATATTGATTGTACACCTCCTCAACAGAAAGCAACACTTCTCGTACAGCCTGCAGATATTCGTTTTCTCCCGGATGACGCATAGCCAGCGCATCCAACAGTTTGTTAACGTTCATAGTCGGTCGTTTTAAGTTCTATTCAAATTTAACACTTTTTTTGGCGATCCTCACACCCGACAAAGAGCTCTTGATCATTAAAATTCACCACAATTCATACAATCGTCCAAAGAAAATTCGACGAACGATCCGCTGAACGAGCATATGAAACCTGCTCCAGCTTACAATGCCATTGCTTAACATACCCATTTAGCGAGCAGATCCTTTTCACACAATCCGCAACCTGCTTACACAGAGTTATCCGCGAGCTAAGCATATCCGCAGCTGTCTCGTTTTTTTTATTATCTTTGCATAGCGTCTTGTATTTGCCAAACAAAGCCCGCCATATTCAGGGATTAAGATGACTGCTTCAAGACTTTAATCAAATCATAACTTCAGGAAAAATCCTGCTGACCAGCAAACAGATGAATTCAAAATACGACAACCATACCACCCTTTCAACCGACGAGGAATGCCGCTGCAAACTCGATGTTGGACGGGGATGTTCATTTTGCCGTTGTGAGGACGAAGTAACGGCCAACGTCCATCCCGGCTGTTTCAAACTCGGATCGACCGATTGGCTCGAAGAGATGCCGGACGTTTTTCCGAACGACATTTACGAAGTCCGCTTTAAAAACACCCGAAAGAGCTTCTATCGGAACGTCAATAATCTGCCACTCAAGACGGGTGACATAGTTGCTGTTGAAGCCTCACCGGGACATGACATCGGTATCATTTCGCTAACAGGCGATTTGGTTGCCAAACAGATGAAACGTGTCGGCTTCAATCCTCAGAACGGCGAATTCAAAAAGATCTACCGCAAAGCCAAACCTGGAGATATTGAAAAGTGGCAGGAGGCCATTTCACTGGAGCATTCGACGATGATTCGGGCTCGGCAAATCGCAGCTGAACTGGGGCTGAACATGAAGATCGGCGACGTGGAATACCAGGGAGACAAGATCAAGGCGATCTTCTACTACATCGCCGATGAGCGTGTTGATTTCCGTGAACTGATCAAGATTTTTGCCGAGCAGTTCCGCATTCGCATCGAAATGAAGCAGATCGGAGCACGCCAGGAGGCCGGACGCATCGGTGGTTTGGGCTCGTGTGGCCGTGAGCTATGCTGTGCATCCTGGATTTCAAGCTTTGTGTCGGTTACGACCAACGCAGCCCGTCATCAGGAGATCTCACTGAATCCGCAAAAATTGGCAGGTCAGTGCGGCAAACTCAAATGCTGCCTGATATACGAACTCGACACCTATCTCGATGCCCGCAAAGATTTTCCACGGGTTCGGGAGCCGCTACAGGTACTCGACGGCGAGTATTATTTAGTGAAAACAGACATCCTCAACCGCACCATGTGGTTCAGCAGTGATCCTCACGCTGTAGGAGGCATGCAGCCGTTAAGCATCGAACGCGTTAAAGAGATCCTGCACCTCAACCGTCAAGGGATCAAACCCGAGCGACTCAGCGACATTGATCTGTCTGCCAAAAATAACGAGCCAACCTTCTCGGATGGTGTGGGCGAAGACAGCCTGACCCGTTTTGACAAACAGAAACGCCGTCGTGGAGGCCGCGATCGGAATCGTTCGGAGAGCGACAGTCGGAACGGACGCAATGAAAACATTCGCGACAAACGGAATGCAGAGCCGACCATAGCGACTACCGAAACGGATGCTCCATCCAACAACGAGACAGGGAAAAACGCACCTCGTCGGGATGGCAACCGTTCTCGCAACAATCGTCGCCGAGGGGGGAATCGTCCGGAACAAAGGTCACAAAACGAGCGCGAAAATACGGCAAGCAACCGTAACGAAACAGCAGGTGGGAATAATAACGGAAACAACAATCCTAACAGAGATCAACTCAGAGAACGTGCACCGCGTCCCCAGCGAGTTACTCGTCCGGAGGGAGAGGAGACCCAGCGTAACGATATGCCACGCCGTCGCAATCGCAACAGGACCAGATAATTTACACAGTCAGGAGTCAGCGCATGCTCTTTTACATACTCGCACAGTCCACCTCACATGATTCGGATATTGTAAAATACCTCAACAAAAGAGGAGTCCTTAACCAGCATAAAGAGATTGCGCCACTTCAACGCCTGTTAACTTTTGCAGAGGGAAGTCAATCACATTGCTCGGCACAAAACGCTGATCAATGTTTAGCCAGCAATGTAACAGACCGGTTGCAAAGCAGGTCAACAGTTTCCTCAGACAGCAAAAGACAACAGCATACTACGGAGATTGATCACCCAAAGCAACGGAACCATTTTGTACGATTGCATTAGCAGAGATGAGACGGGAACAAAAAAGAGGAGACAACAGTTGGAAGCATCTATTTAGAAGTGGGATCGTTCTATCTTTTATTCTGTTCACCTGTTGTATATCGCCGCACGAAATTCACACAACAGATCTTAATCCGAATGGATGGAAGGATGGAGCGGAGGTAATTTTCGAGAACCAGGACACCACAACAGAACGTTCGCTTTATGTAATCGCCCGTTTACGTCAGGACTTCGGTTATGATCAATTACGGTTAGCTGTAACGACTACGACGCCGAAAGGATACAAATGGCACGACACGCTATCCATCCGCACATTTGACACACCTCCAGCATCAGGGCTTTATTTTGACCGTGAAGAGCTGCTGCGAACAAAAATGGTACTGGCCCAACCGGGGCGTTATCTGTTTACCTTCACTCCGCTCATGCCTCAACCGGATGATCCCGATGAAGCGGCCAGACAAACAGAAGAGGGGATTACAGGTGTTGCTGCTGTAGGAATCGATATCCGATAGGATGATGCAAAAGGAGGTAGCGATCATGTACACAGAAACAAGAAAGCGACTTACAATGACATTTGACAGAATAGTTGAGATGCTTTAGCCTCTTTGATTTTGTGCCATTTCCATGAGATTCACTTTTACCCACACCAATAAACAAAGAGACTTAGAGTACACACACATCCATATTGCAAACTTCGGCAATTAAAATAAAACATTTCAGCAACCGTATAAAACAATAAAAGGTTCAAGGGGTTTCGAGAGGCCGAATCAATGAGACACAACAACATCACGTACGATTCGTTTAACAAAAGGAGATGGATTCATATTCTCGGTACGCCCAGCCACACTCATAACATTAACCGCATAATCAGCATTTTCAGTTCCGACCTATGGCCCGAGGAAAAGATAAATTGAGACGTTTTGCAGAGAATCTCACATTCAGCTGCATGGTACAACCCGCATTCGAAGAGGTATTTCGCACCGATTACAAATTAAAAGGCGAATGGCGCAACCAATTCTTTCACAACTCCAATCCCATCGTACTTGAACTGGGATGTGGCCGGGGAGAATATACTGTCGCCCTTGCAGAGCGCTACCCCGACAAAAATTTCGTCGGTGTAGATATCAAAGGAGCCCGAATGTGGCGCGGAGCCAAAACCGCAACGGAACAACAGATGGGAAATGTAGGTTTCCTTCGCACACGCATTGAGTTTATCGACTCCTGTTTCGGACCGGGCGAGGTGGATGAAATCTGGATCACCTTCCCTGATCCGCAACTACGCAAAAGTCGAGTCAAAAAGCGTTTGACAGCTCCCGATTTTCTGGAACGTTACGCTCGCTTTTTACGGCCTGGCGGTACGATTCATCTCAAAAGCGACTGCCGCCACCTGCACGACTACACCCGTGCCGTAGCGGAAGGCAACCAGCTTCCTATAGAAGCTGCCAATACAGACATTTACGGCACTGGCTTTGCGGATGAGCTGTTATCAATCAAAACAACATACGAAAAACGTTTTTTGGCCCAGGGAGTACCCATCACTTACTTGCGCTTCCGTCTGGATGACCGCAACACATTCGATCCCATTGAATTTGCGCCAGATGAGCAACTGTTAGGTTAAAGAGCCTAATCCTTTATTCGTTATTTGTCCGAAATTGTATCCGATATGAAAAGACTACCATACCTATTGTTGGCAACCCTGTTCTGCAGTTGTCTATCTCAAGAAGGAGCTTTTACCGATACACCAGGCGCAGCAAAATTGATCGCTTTGGCTCCGGCAGATGACCAAATTGCTTTGGTACAATACCGCATGGATTCGATCTTTGATCGTACGGTTCATGTATTCGCTTCAGAGGGGGCATATCTCGACAGCTACTTAGCTTCCATCGAGCGATTTAATACTCGCCCCGACTCTGCCACCAGCTGGAATGAGGTAGTCGAAAGTGAAGGAAACCCGCTCGAACTGCTGCTTGCCAAACAACCGGGGAATATCGTATTGCTGTCGGGCCGTACTGCAACCGCTGCACAATACCTATTCCCATGTACAGAAGCTGGACTCAACACTTTGACAAGCGCGCCGTTAGCGGCCAATACAGCAGACTTTAACAAATTGAGACAGGCCACCGAGCTGGCAGACAAGCAGGAGACACTGATCGGAGAGTTAACTCCCGAACGATACGAGATCGCTTCGATGTTACAACGGGCATTGGCACGTACGCCGGAATTTTACGGCATTCAGCTTTGCGGCTCGGCCGATGAACCGTCCGTACGTTCGGAAAACGTATTGCCACTTCTTCCAATCCAGTCCAAGAGCAATGCTGCGCCCTCTGCAGATACTTATGATTCGTGGAGTTACCCGTTCGATACGTTAGGTATGCGTTACGCCTTTTTACTGGCGGCAGCCCCGCAGATCGATCTGATTCAACTGGCTTTATTGGGGAGAGAACGAATCAATTATGAGCGTCAGATCAGGTTCATCTCGGCCCAACGTACGCCTATTGCTATTTCCAAACAGGAGTATCTGAAAGCAACCGCCACTTCTACACTGCCAGCAGAACTCACTTCTCAATTAACCGGCGATACCCTTCGGTTACCAGGGAATGGACAGCTGACCTACATACTCAATGGAGTACACGCAGCTCTTAACATTCGCTACTATCTTCCTGCGACGAATGGAAACGCTTTGGCATCAGCAAAAACAAATTCCGTTATCGAGCCATCCACTACGGTCTCGGCAGGCATTCCAACTACTGTCAGTCTTCCCTATCGCAAACTCACGTTACGTGGAGAAAAGGCAATTCTAACCTTGGTTGAAGAGCCGACCAACTATCCCCAACTCTATGTAGAGCCGACGCAGGGTATTGACTCTGCTCAATTCAACCACTCATTGCAGGCGGCGCTCACACAATTAGGAGAATTGGCCCAAGGTGTAACACTGACACCAATCGGCAACGGTTACCGGATCGAGATACCGGATAGTGCCCGCACCACCTTACCTGCACGTGTAACTCAAAGTGCATTGCAGTACATCGATTACATGATCCAGGGATTCATCCCCTACTGGGAGACCGATCACCTGTTGGCGAAATACTATACGTTGATCCGTCCTTTTGATGAGGTACATTAACACCGGACATTACTGATTGGCTCACCCTGAACAGACTCCTGCCCATGTTCATTTAGCGAGGGCTGGAATCGCGGTTTAAAATAAAAGGAGATGCATTTCTTACCCCCACCTCTGATCTCTATGAGAATTGGTACTAATGAATGTGACCCTTCCTACCCTCAGCCTGCTCACCAGATATCCGGTTTGTAAATCGTATAGCATTTTGATCAGGACCGGCAGATAAAACCAACTATCAGAAAAATCTTACGGTGAGTTAGGAGCCGCTTAACAACAAAGGTTCATACGACCCGACATCATCACAGATAATTCCATCCAAATCACACACTTAAGACACATAAAAAGGGAGGATACTTTTTCAAGTATCCTCCCTTTTATTATTTACGATCCCTAAGCAGGAACCTTATTTTCGACGAAAAACAATGAAACGGTTCTTCTCTACTCGATTGACACCTTCAAGGGATTGGTCACACGCTGATACTCGTCAGACACCATTTGGGCCCATTGTTCAGCCGTAATACCCTGTTTACTGGTACCGGCACCCGAATAATAAACAAACGGTTTTCCGATTTGTGCAGTAGCAACACAGACCGCCTCATTATCGATCTGCATCGCCTTGCCGCCCGGCAGCACCACACCGCCACCCAATGGTCCGTCATTACCGCTCGGAGAGAACGATGCCGGTTCATACAGGGCAAAGGTTCCTTCGCCGGGGAAGAGTTGAGCTCCTTGGTGCATGACCATACCGGCTGCAACCGAAAGGGTATCCCCTTCGCCGGCATACAGATCGGTCATGCGGTTGAAATGCGAGTAGGCATCCAATGAAACGATCTTGACTAAAGAGATTTGCCGACCATTCACATCGAACGGTGCATAGGTAATCTTGGCAGTGGTACGGATCGGTCCATTATCCAGTGTCTCGGCTTTCACAAAATTGCTGCTAAACCAGAGTTTTCCGTCTGCATAGGGAGCCGAAGCGCCCATACCGAGCGTTGGTCCGACATCATAGCAGTCGCATCCCTCACCCAGATCGATATGGTAATTGATTTTACCGCTGATATTCTTTTCATACCAGTCATCAATCACCAGATTGGGAGTAGATTTAGCCCAATAGTCAATCCCGCTGCTCACCATGGAGGCCGCCAGAGCAGGTCCATACAGGCGGAATGCCGCACAGTTGTTTTCCCAGGCGTAATCATCCAAACGTTCTGGCACAAAACGGCCAAAGACGCGCGTTTTATACGCATTGCGCACACCGGTCGTCACCGTAACCTGGCAGGTACTATCGGCACCTACGGTTGTCTGAAAGATCAGAGTCTGAGGAATCGTATCGCCGGCATAGATCACCTGGGAAGGTATCTGATCTCCTTGCGAATTGATCACAACAACGTTATCAGCGGTCAATCCGTTGATTCTACTCTGCAAAGAGTCCCATGCCACCTCAACGGTTTCGTTTTCGCGCGGAATGGAGAGACCATTTTCGACCTTCACGATTCCATCAACGAGGAATTTCACGGTGAGTATGAATATGGCGAGGCCAACAGTGCAGCCATGATGACTACGAGACGTTTCATAATCTGTCGTCGTTAAGCGTAAATCTGATTATTTGGGTTGTTTGCCGATGTAGGCAAGAATACCGCCATCAACATACAATACGTGACCGTTCACGAAATCCGAAGCCTTGCTGGCCAGGAAGAGAGCCGGACCCATCAAATCCTCAGGAGTACCCCAACGGGCAGCCGGAGTTTTGGCAACGATGAAAGCATCGAACGGGTGACGAGAACCATCAGCCTGACGCTCACGCAGCGGCGCAGTCTGCGGAGTAGCGATATAACCCGGGCCGATACCGTTGCACTGGATGTTGTATTCGCCGTACTCAGAAGCGATGTTACGGGTCAGCATCTTCAGACCACCTTTGGCAGCAGCATAAGCAGATACAGTCTCACGACCCAGCTCGCTCATCATTGAGCAGATGTTGATAATCTTACCTGCACCCTTTTTGATCATTCCGGGGATAACGGCTTTTGATACGATGAACGGAGCGTTCAGATCGACATCGATCACCTGACGGAATTCAGCAGCGCTCATTTCAACCATCGGGATACGTTTGATGATACCGGCATTGTTAACCAGGATATCGATTGTACCCAGATCTTTCTCGATTTTTGCAACCAATTCGTTGACTGCCTCTTCGTTGGTTACATCAGCTACATAACCTTTAGCCTCGATACCCAACTCTTTATATGCAGCCAAACCTTTTTCTACCAATTCGGGTTTGATATCGTTGAAAGCGATTTTGGCGCCGGCACGAGCGAAAGCGGTAGCCAATGCGAATCCGATGCCATAAGATGCACCGGTCACGAGGGCAACTTTACCCTCGAGCGAGAACATTTCTTTGAAATTTTCCATAGCTGTATAACATTTAAAGCTGTTAATTATCCAATCGTTTAAACGCAACGGCGGAGATTCCGCAAGACGGAATCCCCACCTGGGAATACCCAATACGGGTAATTATTTTCTAATAAAGTCTTCGCGAATCGGCGTAAAGCTATCCACCAGACGCAACTGTTTGGTAGTTGATTTCACAGTGTGAGGCACATTGCTCGGCACAGCGAAGATATCACCGGTTTTGAGGTGTTTCACTGGCTGGTCGCCGATATACACGTCGCACTCACCGATAGCCACATAGCTAACCTGCTCTGCAGGATGAGAGTGGAAAGGATCAGGTTCAGCCATAGGGCCGTTGTTGAAATCTACGATCACGGTCATCAGATCGTTCAGGTAGATAAATTTACGGGTAACCGTTTCACTTACTTTGATCGTATCTGTCTTGTCATATTCCAAGAACAGATTCAAATCTTGCAGATTGATTGGTTTAGAAGCGTCATATACCTGCAGGGCCAGTTTAGCACTGTCCACTGCACAAGGAGCTGCACATGCGCAGCTATCACCGCATACACAATTTTCGCCGCAGGCGGTTCCGCAGGCCTTCTTCGCATTGCCACAGCATGAGATGCCGTAAGCAGCCACCAAAGCAAGCGCAGCCAGCTTCAGCGTCGATTTCATGGTCTTTTTCATTTTGTTCGGTTTATTGAATTTGTGTGTTACAGGTTTGCAAACAACTGTTTGATTCTCTTTTACAGCATGTCCCATTCACACGAGACAGCCATTCCTGTGATCAGACACCCTTCACAGGAACGTCTAACAAAGATACACAATTCCACATTCAGATGCAAACAGGTTTTTTCACATTCCACAATCTTAACCATTTCTTATTTGGCCTTACTTTTATCGGGGGAAGGACAATCAGTCGCCACCCGTAGCGCCAGTTGTCCCTACGCCACTCTACCCTCTTTTCAAATGTCTATACCGTACCGAAACACCGCATTCACAAGCTATTCTTCCTCAAGAAAAGCACAGAAAAACTGGAATAAGATTTAAGATTGGCCACACATTCAGACACACCACATAATCACACACTACACCCAATCTGATAGAGCATCTCATTCTGCCCAACGGATGATTTAAGCCACTTGCACACCGCCGAACAAAACAACAGAGGGATCGGGTGACCGATCCCTCTGTACATAAAACGTATAACGGTTCCGACTGTAATTAGTCAAGCTTTTTAACTGTGATGTTGCGATACCACACATTATCACCGTGATCCTGCAGACCAATATATCCCTCTTTTTGCTCGCCGCCGCAGTTGGTCAGCAACTCGTATGCCTTGGCATTTTTATCCTTGCTGAATTTACTCTTATCGAGCATAGCCTGCCACTCGGGAGTCCAAAGGTGATATTCCAATACATTCTCACCATTCTGATAGTGAACAACGGTACCTTTATAAACCATGATCTTACCGGTATTCCACTCACCGTACGGTTTTGCGTTCTGCGGTTTTGCCGGAATCATATCATACAACGAAGCCGAAGTACGGTTGCCATCTACACCCAGTTTGGCATCGGGATGGTTTTCATTATCCAGAATCTGATATTCGGGAGCCGAATAGTACGCTGGAGTTTCAGGAACCTCCTGAATCATATAGAAGACACCGCTATTACTGCCTTTGTCCACCTTCCACTCGAATGAGAGCTCGAAGTTTCCGAATTTTTCAGCAGCATAAATCAGATCACCACCATTGCGGGCACCTGCTTCTCCAGCACCTGATCCATTGATTTTGATACATCCATCCTCAATGACCCATGCTCCCGGCACGGTATCTTTATTGTAACCACGCCAACCCTCGAGGCTGGTACCATCGAAGAGCACCACTACGTTTGAATCCACAGCCATAGCCGTGCTGTCGGCAGCAGCTTTTTTAGCACCGCTGTTGCCGCAAGAGGTAATCATTGCAGCCATAACCAATACGCTACTTACAGAAAGAAATGTTTTCATCATTGTTGTTATTCAGATTAATTGTTTCAGTATAGTCTGTTAATCAGTATAGTCTGTTAAAGAATACAGTCCGAACGATTTGCACCGTTTTTTGATCGGAAAGTTAACCTCCAATCAAAATCGGATCTAATACATTATCCGGCATGTACCCGTTATGTATTACTTAGGCATATCAACCAAATTCCAGCCTTCGCGATAGTTATGCTTGATCATCTCCTGGGCGAACTGCAGTGCATTGATCGGATCGGCAAAGCGTTTGTTGAAAGTCGGGTGACCATCTTTAATGGAGAAGCCATCCTCAACCATGATCTTCAACGTCTCATCCGGGCCGATATTCGTAAAGCACATATTCTCGCCATCCCAATCAAGCACACGGTTCAACCCTTGCAGTCTCACTGCCAACACGCCCATTACAACAATTTCATTGAAAGGACCTGCTTCGCTGAAGTCTGACGCACATTTGACACGATTGGCTTTATCCTCCTTGCAGGCACGTACCCAATCCATATAGTGACCGTGTTCAGCATTTTCAATCTTGCGGGTCATCTCCGGAGCATTCGGCACACGTCCAGATACCAACCACGGATCACGGCCGTAGCAACCACAGATCAGAATATCTTTTGTTCCATAGAAGATAGCGCCGCCCCCTCCATTATTGAGCTCTTTGCCTGCAGGGACACCCGCCGGGATCTCAGGACGCAGACCTCCATCATACCAGGTTACCGTCACTTCGGGCAGATTAATCTTACCGATCTTACCTCGTTCCGGGAAGACATATTTCACAATCTGAGCGTTCGGGGCGCAATCGGTCAGCAGCGACGTAGAGCTACCCGAAGCATGGATCGGATAACCGAGTTTCAGACCTTTGAAAATCGGATGCATAATATGGCAAGCCATATCTCCGAGTGCACCGGTACCAAAGTCCCACCAACCACGCCAGTTCCACGGCTGATAAATTTTATTGTATGGGCGCATCTTTGCCGGACCGATAAACAGATCCCAGTTCAAGGTATTGGGGATAGGGTCCACCTGTTCGGGACGCATCAACCCCTGTGGCCAAATAGGACGGTCCGTGAAGCAATCTACACGAGTCACCTCACCGATCTCTCCATTCCAGATCCAGTCACACACCTTGCGCACACCGTCTCCAGAGGCACCCTGGTTACCCATCTGTGTAGCCACGTCATATTTGTCAGCCAACTTGGTCAGCAAACGAGATTCGTACACACTGTGAGTCAACGGTTTTTCACAATAGACATGTTTACCCATCGTAATGGCTTCCGATGCGATCAAGCAGTGCGTATGGTCGGCGGTTGCGACCATCACAGCATCGATCGAGTTGCCCATCTGATCGAACATTGTGCGATAATCCCAGAAACGGCGAGCTCCCGGATAGCGATCGAAGGTATTTTTTGCATACTTCCAATCGGTATCACACAGTGCAACGATATTTTGGCTCTCGAGACTTTTAAGCACCCCTGCTCCGCGGCCGCCGACACCGACGCCGGCAATATTAAGTTTATCCGAAGGGGCTGTATGTCCATGTGACTTTCCGAGCACAACGTTAGGAACAACTGTCATAGCAGCCAATCCGATTCCGCTTTTGCGTAAAAAATCACGTCTTGAAATTTTATTTGCCATAATTCAGGTTAGGTTTTATTGATTTTTAGGTTTTTGCAATTTGAATTGTTTGTTTTCAGGGGTTGTGCATTTCCCGCAACAGAAACTCCATCCTCTCTGTTGAAAAATACGCAGCTCGAATATAGCTCCAACTCTGTACCAGCTATTTCACATACGGAGCCGCAGCAAGGAATTCATAGCTGGCAGCCACATCTTTTTCCGGAGTACGGCCATAGCGCTCTACTTCCACAAAATAGGACTCCATACCGCTATTATACGCAGCCTCAAAGATGGATTGGAAATCCATGGTACCGCTTTCGCCTATCGCCTCCTCATCCTTAATGTGCAGCAAAGGGATACGTCCACCATACTTTTGAATGTAATCGACCGGATTAACGCCACCTTTCTGTGCCCAGTAAACATCCAGTTCGAACATCACGTTTGTCGGATCGGTATTGGCGATCAGATAGTCATAGATCACCTCGCCTTCACGTTTTTCAAACTCCTTATTGTGGTTGTGAAAACCAAAACGCATTCCACGTTTTTTGGCTTCAGCTCCTACACGGTTAAAATAGTCACAATAAAGTTTGATATCATCGAGTGTATTACCGAGTTCAAACCACGGTTGAACCACATACGAACATCCGGCTTCAGCCTGTGCATCCAGAGCCTCTTTCCACCACTCCATCACTTCGGCATCAGTCTCTTTCGTATATTTACGACCGACATGTGCCCCCATGACCTGCATGCCGAGATCTTCACACATTTTGCGGAACTCTGCTGGAGAATATCCATAAAGTTTCCCGGCATCATAACCAGCTGTCTCCAGGGTCTGATACCCCATTTTAGCCGTTTTTTTCAGCGTTGCCGGCACATTTTTCTGCATGGCATCGCGCAACGAATAGAGTTGCAGACCGATGATCTTGTGCGGAGTCTGACTGAAAGTACCCTCGGCCAACAGCCGGCTTCCGACCACGGCACCAGCGGTCATCAACACGGATTTTTTCAAAAATTCTCTTCTGTCCATAATTAAGGTTAGCTGTTCAGTTATATTACAGTTATTTCAGGTTCATTACAATTTTTACGTATCATGTGCACTCTTCTCCCCAAAAACAGGCTTATCAGCAGGACACTTTGGGAGAGATTGCATATCATGTCTGACAGGTCCGTCAGCATCTACAATCCAATGACTCAACGCGTATTACATTGACTGTCACAACCAATCGCACATTCTATACAAAGTTATATAAAATTTTAATTTTGAAAAAGGAGTGTCCTCCATTTTACAATTCACGCAAACAAACATTCTCCATTTTTTATAAACACATTACAAGCTACGCTACCAGGTCTCATAGCCCTGCTTTTCCCCACAACCATACGAACCACTATTTTCAATCTACACATCCACGGATATTTACCCCCATTAACCCATCGCTGAAAATGGATAACACACCTGTTTCCTCGGCCTCTACGCAGCACACTAAACAGCCCTATGGGCAAATCAATTCCTCCATAGTGTAAATATTCACCAAGAAAATTAATTGTACCCCAGCCGAGAATAGTCCCTGTTTTCGGGACGGAATTCAGTAAGATTTTGCAGACATAAGACACATGGCCCCTCACTGCTATGCCTGATGTTAACAATATGGAGACTGGCAAAGATTTCGCGCCATTACGCTCAACCGACACGCAACAACATCATATTCCGAAAACATTTCTCCCAATTCCCCAGGCAACAACTACACCGAAATAGATCCAAATAAACATCGGGCGATGTATTTTACTGTACAATTGGGGCTTTTTCGTTCGGATCATTTCCGCATAAATCAAGATTACAATAATAGGAATAGAGGAGACGAGCAATGCATTATAAGAAAATGCCTGAACCACATCCAGATGCAACAAGCTGTGAATAGCTCTTTGAGAACCGCATCCCGGACAACGGAATCCCGTAAGCAAAAGGAAAGGGCATTGGGGAAAGAATGCTGTCTTGCTAGGGTTAAAAACAAAATAGATAGTTCCCAATACAATGAGCAGCACGATTACCCCAATGCCCTTCCGATTCATTTCATGCTATGAATTAATGAATAAGAAGATCATGTAGATGACCATTACAGCCAATCCCACAAAAAATCCGATTTTTGTCCATTTGGCAGCGTTATTACTGGCCTCTACAGCCTCCTCGTATTGACCGGCTGCATACAACGAGCTGACTTTTGCCGCAAAGACAATCCCAGCTATACCAAACGGCAAACAACAAAAAATGGTTACGAGAATGGATTCGGCCATCCACGTTTTCGGGCAGGGCTGAGTTTCCATAATATCAACATTTAAAAATTATAAAGCAAGAAAACTTGTAAATGCAAGGAAAGCACCGTAAATGATTGTCCCGGCCAATCCGACGAAAAAGCCCCACTGGATCCATTTCTTGGCTTGCGTAGAGCGATACAACGCTTCATCGTACTGACCTGCATAATAAAGGGTATCCACCTTTACCGCATTAACGATTCCAACGATTCCAAAAGGCAGACAGCAAAAGAGAGTAACCAGAATGGACTCCACCAACCAGGTTTTGGGCATCGGCGGTTGAGCAGGAGGAGAAGGAGGAGTACTGTATAGCACATCGTTTAATTCGGGTACATTTTTAGCCGGTTTCCACTCTCTATATCCGACAGCCCACACCAATGTATCGGGAGAGAGATTTTTAGCAGCTAAAGCCTCGACACTGAACGGTCCCTCTTTTTCATTATTATTGAGTATATAAAATTCCATGATATTTTTAATTAATTAGTCTCTCGTAAATATAATAAAAGTATTTTAAATAATGTGATTACAGAAACGCGAATATGGCTATCCAGTTTCAACGTTTATATTTTTCAATTACAACATCCACGATAAGATTCTAAATTCCCGGTTCATCAATAAAAGATTGATATTACAATCTCGTTCTATAAACTTTCATATTATAATAGATCAACACTATTCCACCTTATACCCCGATTCAATGAAAGGACAACTGCCCATGCGCAACGTCAATTACTTCAAAGCGGATTGAAAAGGTTATGGATTTCCCAGCAAATTTCAGCGTACACACGATAAACTCCCGTCCCATCCACATAGACATTTCAAATCCGGTTTTCGCGATTCATTCAGACATAATGCCGCATATCCATATCAAGACAGTTCAACAAAAAGGCCGTTTACCTCATGAGATAAACGGCCTTAACATATCACTGCAAGTTCAGGACTACCAAACGATGACCGACATCTGACTACTCATCATTTGTGTCCAACCTAAATCATAGACGAATTAATCTAACTCCGCCAGATTCTTGTCGATTTCGGCATCCGAAAGCGTATAATTCTGCAAGTCTCCAGCAAAATATTTGTCATAAGCGGCCATATCAATCAACCCGTGTCCCGAGAGGTTGAAGAGAATAACCTTCTCCTCGCCTGACTCTTTACATTTGTTGGCTTCTCTAATGGCAGCCGCAATCGCATGGCAAGACTCCGGGGCAGGGATAATACCCTCAGTCCGAGCAAACAGCGTTCCGGCATCGAAACTCTCCAACTGATCAATATCGACAGCCTCCATCATTTTATCTTTCAGCAGTTGCGACACAATCACACCGGCTCCATGATAGCGCAATCCACCGGCATGAATATTGGCCGGAGCAAAATTGTGACCGAGGGTAAACATCGGCAACAAAGGCGTATAACCGGCCTCATCACCAAAATCATAACGGAATTTACCGCGCGTCAACTTCGGACATGAAGCCGGTTCCGCTGCGATAAAGCGCGTTTTTTTACCGCCATGAATGTTGTGACGCATAAATGGGAAAGAGATACCGCCAAAGTTCGATCCACCACCGAAACATCCGATTACAATATCCGGATACTCACCGGCCATTGCCATCTGTTTTTCGGCTTCAAGACCGATTACCGTCTGATGTAAGGTTACATGACTCAATACGGAACCAAGAGTATATTTGCAGTTCGGGGTGTTCATCGCCAACTCGATCGCTTCAGAAATCGCCGTACCCAATGAACCTTGATGGTTCGGGCATTCGGTAATGATCTTACGTCCCGCTTTGGTAGACATCGACGGAGATGCGGTCACCTGAGCACCGAACGTCTGCATAATCGAACGACGATACGGTTTCTGCTCATAGCTGATCTTTACCATATAAACCGCCAACTCCAGTCCGAATGCTTTAGCTGCATAGGAAAGAGCAGCGCCCCACTGGCCCGCTCCTGTCTCTGTGGTAATATTGGTAATTCCCTCTTTTTTACAATAATATGCCTGGGCAAGCGCAGAGTTGAGCTTGTGTGAACCGACCGGACTCACACTCTCGTTTTTAAAATAGATGTGAGCTGGTGTTCCGAGTGCCTTTTCCAGTTCATACGCACGTACCAACGGAGTCACTCGATAATTTTTATACTGTTCGCGAACAGGTTCCGGAATATCAATCCATGCATCAGTTTGATTCAGCTCCTGACGAGAAAGCTCTTGGGCAAAAATGGGGAACAAATCTTCCGGTTTGAGCGGTTGACGTGTTGCAGGGTTCAATGGAGGCATCGGTTTATTCACCATATCTGCCTGAATGTTATACCATTGAGTCGGGATTTCACTCTCAGGAAGGAAAAAGCGTTTCTGTTTAGTACTCATTGTATTGTGAATTATTCGACTTCGATTTACAATTTCACCTGTGGACACAACGCTGTGTCAACACGAACAGCCCCAAGCCACAGAAAACTAACTTAATTTGATCAATCAAACGGCAATATGCTCTATTCTTGATCAGACATCGTCTCATTGCAAGGCAATGACTTATCTTACAAATGTAAAAAAAAATCCTCAACATTGCACACAGTAAGGTTACGCCATACCCTTCTCGACCTGCATCTAATACGTCCGGTATCCCTTTGATTTCGGGTTATATCAGGCCTCTGCACTACTGATCGATTTTCTTTACGTCCTCTATTATCGTATTACACCGAGACCTCCATCCGATTAGAAAATAAATAAACCTCCTTTTTACACCATACAAAATCTGTATCGCCCCAACAAATATATTTTCCCTAACAAATATTAATCGATGCAGCCTCTCTTAGATTTAGATAAAGAAAATAAACGATGAATTTGTGACTTTATTTTATACTGGTTTTATCACAGACACGAAAAAAATAAAATAATTTCCATATTTCTGTAACTTTTCAGAGGCATCCTTGTTATATAAAATGATATAGAAATTTTAACGATATTTGCCGCCGCATTATTACGGTATAAGTAAATCTTCGGCAGCTGCAATAAACTGATGCATCAAACATTGCATTAGCCGTCCAGCTCAACAGACAATGAAAAACTTTTTACGACAAATCGTTTCTTTCAATATAATCTCTTTGGTGATTTCACTCTTTGTAGGATGCTCCTCCAAAGAGAATACACCACATCCCGATCGGCAAATTACCGTTTATCTGAAAGCAATTCAACCGGGTTCAGATCCTTCATCAAGTCCAACAACCCGCACAGCTATCGGAGGAGACAATCTCGATCATACATATTGGTCTGAGCGCGACACCATAGAGCTTTATTGGCGTAAAACGGGAAGTTCAGACGCTCTCAATAGCGGCCAACCCTGCACATGTTGTGAATTTGGTGGTACAGTATCCACATTCAGTACAGAGATGGAGGCCCTACCTTCAGGCAGTTACGACTACTTCGCGGCTTATCCCGAGCCAGCCTCAGTTAGTGGGACTCAGATTACGTACGATCTACCAGCCGAACAACCCGGCACATATTGCCCTCCAGATTTACACGCGGAATACACCGGCAATCTCGATTTTATGTTGGCTACTCCGCTCTCTTCACAACCCAATTTGGATGGAGACAACACGTTGACCATGAAGTTCATTCATCAATGTCACGTGATGCGCATCCAAGTGCCGACAGGCCGGAACCAATGGGGCAGTCCGATCCACAAGCTTCGTGTCGAATTCCCCTCTCCCGTAGTCGGGAAGATGACAATGGACCTGACCGATCCTACAGCAACTCCGACCCTCACCGAAGGCAGCAATACGGTTACAGCAGTACTGTCACAGCCACTCACAGAGTCAGAGGAAGATGATGTGAACGGCAATTACGTATGGTTGTTTCTCTGCCCCGGCACCGTGAACGGCACAGTACGTTTCACCGCTTATGACGAGCAAGACAATCAAATTACCTCTATTTCGCAACAGATCAACCGAGAATTGAAAGCTGGACGTATTACACCTGTCAATCTGACAATTCCGGGATCTTTATCGACTACCAATCTTGTTTTCTCAATCACTAGAAATAACCTTGGAGAGACGCCCAACACATTTACAGTAACCGCTCCTGAAGGAGCACTGTTCTGTAACGGTGCGAATCAACAAGAATTTCAGGTCAACGCATCTAACAATTACACGGTTAGTTTTTACAACCAAACAAACGGCGTCAACCACAGCGAGTTAATCCGCACCAACGGCCTAACGTTCACCTATGATTCAGACAACGCCATTGTTTCCGCGTTGCAAGAGATTTCGTTTGAAGAAGAAACCACTGCAAACATTGATTTGACTGTTCCCTATCTGCTGTACGAAGATTTTAGCGATATAAATAGCTTTGATTACGAAACAGATCGGAGCACTAGTAATCCGGATGCTATATGGCTCGACCAATATGGTTTGACTGGATGGTCTGGAACCCGAGTTGGTGTTGAAACGGGCAAAGCCATGAGAATATCGGTTCGTCATGAAACAGTAGCCCAATATCCGGGTCGTGTGGATAGTCCTCCGCTGTCAGCCATCAAGGAAGGGCACAGCGTAAAGGTTCGGTTCAGTTTCAATGCAGGACAGACCAGTGAATGGGTTCGCTGCAAAGTAGGTGTTACCACAGAGAACAGCCTGCACTCCGGCAATACGGAGCCTGAGGGGGGATCGACCGAGACCCAATTTGCTCTCAATGCGGACTACAACAACATTCCCAACGAATACACCTTCCAATCCGAATCCTTTTTGCAAAGTTGCACCAATCAGACACGTTTAAGTTGGAATGTGGTTCGGGAATATGGATGGGGAAATGCATTTCAAATGCAAACATGGTTCATCTATTTGGATAATATTCGTGTATCGATCATACAATAAATAAAACAAAAATATCAACCAAACTATAAAATCACATGAAACAATTTTTACCTCTCGGTTGTCTGCTACTGTTGTTGACAGGCTGCTCGAAATCGACCGTTCCCGGTCCGACAGATGCGGGAAAGGGGTCAATTCGTTTCGACTGCAACATATCAGCACAAGTCACCACGATTCAGGACGGAAACACCAAGGCTGATCAAGCAACTCGTGAATTGCCTGCCTCTTGCCTGCCTGATGCGAACCAAATGAAACTTCATTTGACCGGCACAAGCACAGCAACAGAGTATCACTACGAAAACATGGCTGCATACGATCAACCCTTGCTTGATCCTGATGACTATACAGCCCACTTCACGTACGGAGATCCCGAAGCGGAAGGACCTCAAGCTGCTTATTTTGAAGGCAAGACTACATGCACCGTAGCTGCTCGTCAAACCGTTACGCAACCGGTAACACACGCGCTTGCCAACTCCTTGTATACTCTCGAATTTTCAGAGTGGTTCAAAAAATATTACACCTCTTGTCAGATTCAGATCACAACAAGTTCTGGTTACCAAAGTGGTCATACCATTACCTCTGTAACTGATCCTGTTCCCATCTTTGTCAAGCCCAATTCAACACTATACATGAGTGGCACCGCTGTCAAAACCAACGGAGCCGAGGTCACCTTCCCGAAAACGGAAATCGGAACCACTCTAGCCCGCACATGGCACACTATAGTCGTTGATGCTGGCTCGGCTGGACAAGCCAATATTACCATCGATTTCGATGACACCCCCACTTCCGTAGAGGTGATCGATGTCGAACTGAATCCTGAAGCCTAATTAGAACTCAACTTAAAAACGACTTCCTGATGAAAGAGTTTTTACACATATTCTGCCTGGCGTTTCTATTACTTTTGTCAGGTTGCAAAAATGAAGACCCTGGTTTTCCGACCACTCCTGGGACGGATGACGAAGTAGGTTATATCGTCACCTCTGGATTATCAGTAACTGTTGCTGACAATGAGATTATTTCCACTACGACAGGCGAAAGTTCCCCGACAAAATCCGAGGCTTCCGGTTCTGAAGCAACCAATCTCACTCGAAGCAACAATACACAATCCGCTGTTGATTCAACGACCACTAAAACGGATCCTTCTACAGCTGAAGCCAGCGACGACTACAAGGTAACCATCCTCAACACGAAGACATCGGAGACCATGAATTACACTTATGCCGATCTCAAGAAAGAGGAAAATCAAAAAATACCTGTAGCTCCGGGAACATACAAGATCTCTGCTGAATCTCCCGATTATGCCAGCTACATGGCCGGAGATTACTATGCCAACTGGGATATGCCGGTTTATGCAGGATCTGTAACGAAAAATGTGATCAAAGCAACTGAGACAACCGTTAATGATTTGGTATGCTCGTTAGCGAACATTCGCACATCAGTATCATTAACCCCCGATTTACAAAGTCTGTTCTTACCGGACGATCAAGCGACAGAGCAGCTGCCGGCCTTAACGGTAACTCTGTCTGTCGGAGAAAATAGTCTGGTTTATGATCGCGCTGCTGCCGATGGAGAAAAATATGGTTATTTCAAAGCAGTCGAAGCGACCAATACCATCACCGTAGAGTTGAAAGGCGCCTATAATAAAGCATCGGGAGATGTTGCACCAGAGTATGTACCTGTAAAATGGACCCGTGAAATTACGGGATGCAAAGCCGGACAATGGCGTAAAATCTCCATTCACGTCACCAACGCTTCTCAAGGCAACATTCAGTTCCAAATGACTGTGGAAAATTGGGTGTACGATCAAAAGATCGATGTTGATGTCACCAATTTGTATGCCTTTGGAGAAGAGGTAATTCCCGATGAAGAGCTTTCGGATGCCAACTCTCCGGTAGTAACCCTTGAAGGACATGACATTGCTCAGGGTTATACCATCAACCAAAGCATGTACAACGAAGACTTGGGCAAATGGAATGAAAATTTACAAGCCATTATCACGCCTCAATCGGACGTAACCTTGCGTTCTGTCAAGTTGCTTTTCGCATCGGATAACGCTACATTACTGAGCGATTTATCTGCAGCAGGATATACAGATTACACCATCCCCATCTGGCCACAAAACGACGCTTTAAACTCCTATCTGCTAATCCAACAGGGATCGACCGGATTGGTCAAAGCGACTCTCAAAGATGCGGGCATGACCAAACTCTTTAATTATAAAGGGGTACACACTGTGAAATTCATTGCGGTTGACTCCAAAGGTCGCACCTCTTACACCAACTTGAAGATCACGGTATCGGAAGGCGGTTCCATCGTCACAGAAGGGCCTACTGCTACATGGGTCAATGACCGTGGAGGCCAACTCGACGTGCCTTTCCAACTTGATCCTAACGACTTACCTCCCGTAGAGCTTAAAGTAGAATCAAAGACTGGAATCACTGATTTCAAGATCGAAATATCTTCAACGAACCAAGAGTTTGCAGAGTTAATATCTACTATGTTCTCTACCAATAATCTGGATTTGATCAATCCGGGCAGCAATGCTGAAACTTTGGCTTCATTGGGTTTCCCAACTGGAGATCAGGTTCGCAATCAGACCAGTTTATCATTTGACATTTCTCAGTTCATGAGCGCGTTGGCAGTCTTTAGCGGTGAACACACTTTCAAGCTACAAGTCACAGATGCAAACGGACAAATTGCCAAATCACTCATATTAATCGTCAAATAGAATTCTATCTGTAAAATTTTATATCGTCATTGACATCATGTTACGTTATATTTCCAAATATATTCTGTCGGTGGGAACTATCGGCTTAATGTTGATAGCCACCGCATGTACCAAGGATCCTGGCATCGACAAAGATGAGATGGGTTCAGTTGCTTTCATGCTTGACTTTAACGGGAAACAGATCTCTTTATCCGGCAATAGCACTAAGTCTGACGCACAATACAATCCACTTGAGGTCAGCACCATGTGGATTTATAGTGTCACATCGGACGGTGTAGGCGAAACAACTGACAATTTGATTCGCAAATACAAACCTGCTAACAGTGTTCCATCCAATCTATATTTAGCAGCAGGAAAATACAAAGTAGTAGTGGATGCGGGTGACTTAAACGAAGCCACTTTCACCAACAAACACTATGCCGGTGAAACAACATTTGACGTTGTAGCTCAAGAGACACAACCCGTTACAATCACCTGCAAAATCACTAATATCGCAGTACGAGTTGAATTTGAATCCACTATTCGTGAAAAGTTCGATTTGGGTTATGAAGCCTACGTTTGTGCATCAGATGATTATTCACAAACTGATGCTGAAAATGGCACTGTTCCCACGCTCCATTACGACACCGACACGACTGGCTTTTTTATCCTGCCAGATGGAGTTAACAATCTGAGTTGGGGATTTTTAGGCGAAAGTTCTGATCCTGCTATCAATAAAAATAATTCAAAAACCGGCACAATCGAACTGCCAGAAAGCGGCAAACAGTACACACTAAAATTTAAATATTCGAAGACTCCAGATGGTTCTCTGACCGTTATCGTTAAGGTACAGGAATATGTCGATGTATTTGATGATTCTTTCCTGTTTAGTCCGGAACCGACTGTAATGGGTGATGGTTTTAACATTGACAAAGTGACTGGCTATTACAGCGATCCTATCAAGTTCAACATCTCGTCGATCAACGATCTGCAAGACATGAAGTTCACTGTAGCAGGGGATGGCATCACCTACGAGATCATGCATGAAGGATCAGTTCTGCCTGAAGCAGCTGCCAACGGCATTACTTATACCCCAACAGACGCGATGAACGGAGTATTAACCTTAACTCCATCTTTCTTCGAGAAACTGGAAGCAGGTATAAACTCTATTAACTTCGAAATCAAAGACTCGGGGGCCAATACCGGCAAAGCTACGGCACAGATTGCATTGGCCAAACCGGTGTCGATCACCGCTCAGGACCTCTGGTTCGGCACAGCCGATATGAGTGCCGTTGTGACCAATCCGGCCACCAGTGACGTAACAGTCAAGTATCGTATATCCGGGACTGGTGAGTGGAAAACCCTACCGGCAACAAAGGGAGCCGACGGTTATACCTATACAGCACAGGCTACTGATTTCAAACCGGGTAAAACATACGAATATCAACTCTTTGAAAATGGTATTGAAAGCGGAGAGGTAAAAAGTGAAACAACACCTGCTGGCACCCAAATGCTGAATGCTGGCTTCGAGGAGTGGCATCAATCCGGGAAATCATGGTATCCTTATGCTGCGGACGGTACGCCTTTTTGGGGTACCGGTAACCCTGGTTCAACAACAATCAGTGCAAACGACAATGTCACAACGAGAGTAGCAGATCCGCGTCCTGGCTCATCAGGTCAATATTGTGCCAAATTACAAACCGCAAGTATATTTGGCCAAAAAGCTGCCGGCAACATATTTGTTGGTGAATTTGGTGAAACAAGCATTGCAACTATGTCTGGCACCGTACTAATGGGCCGTACATTCACCTTCAATGCCCGTCCGACCAAACTGCGTGTTTGGTACAAAGGCAATGTCGGCAGTGAGGACAAATCCCGGATCTTCGTCTGCCTGACCAACATGACCAAAGCGGGTTGCACCTCGCACACGATCAATACAAATAAGAGTGAAATTGACAAGACAGTACTCGATCCTACTAAGGAGTTTCTGTACACCAATTTGCAAGATCCCTCAACTCTGGAAGGCCATATCTTGGGTTATGGAGACTTGTTAATTGAACAGACACAGTCCGAATGGACCATGATTGAGATCCCGATCAATTATCGTAAAAAATACGAATCGGAAAAGCCCAATGTACTCATCTTGACCGCATCTGCCAGCTATCGAGGCGATTACTTCGAAGGTAGCACAGACAGCAATCTGTTCCTCGATGACATCGAATTCGTTTATGAAGGAGACTACGGCTACGTCGATCAAGAATAATCTTTACTAATGAAGCAAGGATTAACGCCAATCATATCTTTTCTCCTCATTTTGGGGAGCATACATTCAACAGCTTTCGGATCTGTTCCGGCCTCAGGGTCGGAACAGATCGATAGTTTGTTATCTGTTGCGGATTCCATTCCGACCCAGCAGGACAAACAACAAGACCATACGACAACATTATCGACCGAATTACCGGCAGATAGAGCTCTGCACCTGACAACGTCACAAGAGGCGTGGAAAGATAGACCGGCTGTCAAAAGGGTCTCAAAGCGTCGCCAATACAAGCCGCCCTATCCTGAACTGTCAGCCGATTCGATCCGTACGCTCAAACGGCAACGAGGCTTAACCAGTCTATCCAATACGTTTGTTCCGAAAGGGCAATGGGTGATAGCGACCAATGTCTCTTTTTCCACCCATTCGAACAACAATTACACCTTTGTAGTAATTGAGGGGATTGACTCGGAAGGCCACACAATGAAAATCACACCGGCCCTGGGTTATGCATTGACCAACAACATGGTAGTCGGTGTACGTTTTGCATATTCCCGCACCTTCCTGCGCATTGACAACGGTAGCATCCAACTGGGCGATGACGATACAGGCGTTGATTTGAAAGCCGACTATTTTTATTCTTTGAAACACACCTACCAGGCATCGCTGATTTGGCGACAATACATTCCACTAGGGAACAATAAACGATTTGCTCTGTTCAATGAAATGCAGATCGGCATGGGACGTTCTCAAGCAAAATTTGCTGCAGACAGCCCGATACGCGGCACATACGAAACAGGCAAGATCTTCTCGATCGGCATGACCCCAGGATTGGTAGCCTTCGCCACCAACAACATGGCTGTCGAGTTGAATGTCGGAGTGTTGGGTTTTACCTACAACAGTGTCAAACAGATCCACAACCAGGTCACAGTCGGCAAACGTAATTCGAGTGCAATGAATTTCAAAGTCAACATCTTTTCCATCGGGCTGGGTGTTGCATTTTATCTCTAATCCGGCGACGCGATGAAAATGAAAATTAGACATATCTCGCTGTTGATGGTCATCGTCTCACTGATGATCTCTACGAACCTTTATGCACGAGAGGGGCGTTCCGGTTTGTCAACACACGGTGACAATACTGAACTTTCTGTGATTGCTGACAGTCTGCTTATAGATCGATCATCACACAACCAACTTGACAATAGGATTAACACTCTCGACACGCTTCAGGTTGTATCAACGATTTATAAAAAGGATACGACTTCAACCCTCTCAGCAGACGCACATAAGGAGAAAAAAGCCAACAAAAAGAGGGACAAGCGGGAGGCAAAGCTGTCAAACGTTTCCCAACAATCGTCTCCGATTGCAGACACCTCCGAGATTCTAACCGTTCCGCAGACTACACCCAGACGGTTAGAGTCCTTCGATTCCATACCCGCTCCGACATCCAATACAAAAGTGGATCTGGAGCTGCCCGTAATTTCGGCGTATACGCTGGATCAACACTCGGAGCAGTTGTTATCAGGAGGAGATTCGACCATGTTCTCCGCACCTCAAAAGGCAGAGAAAAAGCATTTTCTTCCGACTCGTCGCCGTATGGATCGTGAAATCAATCGCATTCCTTACATCTTCAAACGGGAAGTAGCAATTGGGTTGACGGTTTCTTACGGTGCAATCAACAGCGATGATACAGACTATCTGCTGATCTTTGACAACCTGAATTTCAAAGGGAGCATGTTTACGATCAATCCGTCGTTTATGTTTTTCCTCAAAAACAACCTCGGAATCGGTGCCCGTTTTGGTTACTCGAATACAAAAGGCGATATTGGAAACGCGACATTGAATCTGGGATCGGCCAACGACATGAACATTGATTTGTCAGATATCCATTTGGACAATCAGGCAGCTTCGTTCGGACTCTTCATGCGCTCCTATGCCGCCATAGACAACAAAGGGCATTTTGGCCTTTTTGCCGAATTGGAAGCCTCATACAAAACAGGCAAATCACTTTTTTCCTACAACTCGAACGATCAGATAAAAAAGACACACAGTAACACCCAGCAATTTAAATTTTCCTTCAATCCCGGATGCTCGGTCTTTATTTTCCCCAATGTATGTAGTACGATCTCTTTCGGATTGGGAGGTCTCCAATATACAAAGGTGACTCAAAGCGACGGTGAAGGCAACATTATTGGATCGCGTGAAACCGCCAAAATGTTATTCCGTCTGAATCTGGCCAATATCCGTATCGGTGTCAACTTCTTTTTGTAACAACGCATGAATAGGTTTTGCCACATATTCTTATATGTTTCCGTTCTCATTCTGGTCTCCTGCATCAAGAATGACATTCCCTACCCGGTCGTAACCCTTGACATTCTCGGGGTTCAGGGAGAGGGGTTCACCTGCGAAACATCTGACATCGATCAGAAAACACGTGTTGTCACATTGCACCTGGAAGAGCAAACCAACATCAAACAGGTCGAGATCAGCAAATTGGAGATTACAGAAGGTGGCTCTAGTTCCATTACCGTTCCCGGAACCTTTGACCTGAGTGCAGAGCTGCCGGTTACCCTTTCACTATATCAGGATTATGAATGGACCATACGTGCCGAGCAAGAGATTGAACGCATATTCACCGTTGAGTCGCAAATTGGAGCTGCAACTTTTGATGTCGAGCATCACACCGCCACGGTACATGTTCCCGAAGGGACAGACATGGATAACATCAAAATCACAGCCCTAAAGCTGGGGCCGGCAGATATCACCACCATGACTCCCGACCCGAGTGAAATCACCTCATTCGAGAACTATCGTACCATCGATATCACCTATCACGGCGAGACTGAACGCTGGTCTCTATATGTGATCCCGACTGAGGTAACCGCACAATTCTCACGGGTAGATGTTTGGACCCGGATTATTTGGTTGTATGGCGAAGGGCGTTCGGGCACAGATTTGGGGTTCCGCTACCGCAAGCAGGGCACTACTGACTGGATCACAGTACCAACAGAAAAGGTAGAGGTGACTGGAGGTGCATTTAAGACCTGCCTATCGGGACTTGAGCCAGAAACCTCTTATGAACTGGTGGCCTACTCTGACACCGATGAATCACCGGTAACTACCGTCACCACAGACATCGAACGTGCACTGCCCAACGGAGGATTTGAAGAGTGGTGTACAGAGAACAACATTATCTATCCGGGAGTTACACGAGATGAAGCATTTTGGGGGACAGGAAATACCGGAGCCTCTATTGCCGGTGAAGTATTGACCGACAAAACCACAGACAAACGTCCTGGCAGCAGCGGACAATATGCAGCGTTGTTGCAATCAAAACTGGCAGGAATTGCAGGAATTGGTAAATTGGCAGCCGGCAACCTGTTCATCGGTAAATACTTGGTTACACGAGGCACGAACGGTATCGTCGGTTTCGGTCGTCCATTCACCCAACGTCCAACGGCATTACGGGGATGGGTCAAATACAATTGTGGAGCCATTACCGATGTCGGGACAAGTCAGCCTACGGGTGTGACTATCAACAAAGGCGATCCTGACAATGGTATGATCTATGTCGCAGTAGGGACTTGGACGCCTGAAGAGTATGGTGTCTGCGAAAAAGAGACAACGGGAGACAAGATGTTAGGCACTGACGAAGTACCTATTTGCGTCGATACACGAGATAAGAACACCTTCTTTAATCCGAACAGTCCGGCTGTAATTGCTTATGGTGAATTAGTCTTGGACAAAACGGTGGCCGATTGGCAGCAATTTACCATCAAGCTCAAATACAATGAGACCAATTTAGTACCGACTCATCTTGTGTTGGTGATTTCGGCTTCACGTTACGGAGATTACTACATTGGCAGCCGGGACAGCAAGATGTGGGTTGATGATTTCGAACTGGTTTACGACGAGGTTACGGAATAGCCGCTCAACGGTTGCTGTTTATCACGCCAGAGCTGAGGATTAGGGAATCGTGCCACCAGCAAACTCTTCCCCTGGTCGACATAGGGCATAGATAAAACACAACATGAATTGCACGCCACAGACACAGTTCACAAGCCTAAGGGAGAACGAGAAGTAAATGCCAAACTAAACATTAAACGAAAACCCATCCACTTTCTGCGTACGAAGATGGGATAAGATACATCTCAAACGTTCTCGCATTTAGCAAATACCCCTCAGGGGCAAACTGCAGTCTCAATAATACAACAATCTAAAAAGAGCAGGAAAGACTAAATGTCATTGTCTTTCCTGCTCTTTTTAAATCCCATCTATGGAGTGGCTTCTGGTCAAAGTCTCACTTTTCCACAATAGACATATTGAAACTCATGTATAACTTACTTATAGAACGACCACGCCGCCTTTTCTTTCAATAGTTATTTTAAAGGCTATAACTACCTCTGTTTCCCGACACAAGCCTATGCCACTCACCCCCCATAATAAATTTCCTAAACGGGATTGACTCGTGACAAGATGCAACTCATTTTGCCTAGGCCCACCCCCAGAGTTCTACAATCAATCCAGGTTGTTCTCTTCCACTCTTTTCTTGCGGAAGATATTGAGACGCTGCAACAATCGGCTGCGTCGATTCGGAATCAACAGCTCAACCAACAACAATGCCAACGCAATGGCAAGCGGGTAATGGTACTGTTCACTGAAATCCTCAAAGATCGATTCGGTCAAGTCTTTACGTTCCACCTCATTGATCTGTTTGATGATCTCATCCAACCCCAAACTGCGGTTTGATGCCCGAATATATCCCCCACCGGTAGCCATTGCAATTTGCTCCAAGGTTGATTCATCGAGTTTGGAAACCACCATTTTACCATCAGCATCTTTAATAAAATCACCTCCAATCCGAATGGGGGCACCTTCAGGTGTACCGATACCAATCGTATAGATCTTAATTCCCCGTTCAGCTGCCATCTGAGCAGCCGCTACGGCATCATCTTCGTGGTTTTCGCCGTCCGAAATCAAAATAATCACTCGACTTCCCTCACTACCTGCTGAAAAGGAGCTGGCCGCCAGATCAATTGCAGCCCCGAGGGCCGTACCCTGACGTGAAACCATATCGGGCGAAATCTGTTGGGCGAAATTACGTGCCGTTACATAATCCGACGTAATAGGCAGCTGCACATAGGCATCACCTGCAAAAACGATTAATCCGATGCGATCTTCATTGAGTTTTTCGGTCAGTCGATCGATCGCATATTTCGTTCTCTCCAGGCGGCTTGGTTCGAAGTCCTCGGCCAACATACTGTTCGACACATCGACAGCAAGCATGATTTCGATCCCCTGACGTTTCTCCTCACGCAATTTCGAGCCAAACTGAGGACGTGCCAAAGCCAAAATCATAAACAGTATGGCCAACGTCAACAATACAAAACGTAATTTGAGTCGTGCCGGCGAAGCCTCAGGCATCAATTTCGGGAGCAGAGCCCGATCCGCGAAGCGCTCCAAAGCACGGCGACGCGCCTTTACCGCATAAACGAACAGCACTACCATCAACGGTAGTAACAACAATAAATATAGATATTCCGGACTTCCGAATCTGAACATTTTTATTGATTATTAGTAGCTATTAATGAAGTCTATAGGAGATACACAACCTCAAAACAGCTGACAATTCACATCCATGTAACGCACATCGACTTTTGGATCTGGCTCACCCTCCTTTCAACATTAGGGCAAGCGTCTCAGCCAGGTCTGTCGCAGAACAAATTCACCGATAAGCAACACCAAAGCCAATATAGCAAACAGCGTAAAACGTTCTTGATAATGGGTAAAATTCTCCACCTCTACACGGCTACGCTCCAACTGATTGATTTCGTCATAAACGTCCTTGAGCCGCCGATTATCGGTAGCTCTGAAATATTTTCCACCGGTCATTTCGGCAATCTCGGTCAACATCTTTTCATCGATCTCGACCTTCATCGGTTGGAACGTTAAATGTCCCCACATATCGATAGCAGGATAAGGAGCCATTCCCATCGTACCGACACCCACAGTATAGACACGGATCCCATAACTCTGGGCAATTTCGGCGGCAGTCAACGGTGCAATTTGTCCACTGTTATTGACACCATCTGTCAGCAAAATAATCACTTTACTTTTGGCCTGACTTTCGCGCAAGCGGTTCACAGCGGTTGCCAAACCGTTACCAATCGCAGTACCATCATCGATCATTCCGCTCTTCACGCTACCCAGCAGACTGAGCAAGGATCGTTTATCAGTGGTCAGCGGGCATTGTGTAAAGCTCTCACCCGCAAATACGACCAACCCGATCCGGTCGTTGGGACGGTCCATAATGAAGTTCGAAGCCACCTCTTTAGCGGCACCGAGACGATCCGGTGTAAAGTCGCGGGCCAACATACTACCCGAGACATCGACCGACATGACAATGTCAATACCTTCAGTCGTGCTGTTCGAATTGTGTTCGGCACTTTGAGGGCGGGCCAGAGCTACCGCAATCAGAATAACCGCCAACGAACGCAACACGATCGGCAGATGGCGCAGATAATATTTCATCGAACGGGGAACACGACGCACGCCATCTACCGTCGAGATACGCATTGTCGCTCCACCGCCTTGGCGCAACCGATAGATATAGTAGGCTACCATCGGCACAACCAATACCGACAGCCACAACAATTCTGGATTAACGAATCTTATAATATCCACAATCTTTTTTCTCTTTACTTCGTTCTCCGGCTTTATACCTTGGCCGGTTCACACACCACTTTAGTTTACCCGCCTGAATTCCGCATTGGGTTTGAGCTCAAAAAGCAACTGTTCAAGCGTAACCAATTCCGGTTCATTACAGACAACCACGTGTCCAATTCCTCTCACCTTCGAGCCCTCTTTGTCCAAAATTGCTCCACAGAATTCAGATCCTCGTCTAATCCCTTCGCTACAATTTCCTCCGTTCAGCCTCTCCAGTTCACTTGATAAAGTAAAGCTCTTCACCAGAAAAGCATCATCAACGAAAAATCTGCACAAAAAACAATTTCGTACTACCAGTTCTTTCCGGAAGGAGCCACAGCCCGTGCTTTACGAGCCTCAACCTTCTTCTTGGTATTGTCTTCATTGCTCTGAACGGCGTCCAACATCCGATCAGCCTCCTCCCGACTCATCCGATTGGGTTGAGACTGGCCATCTCCCTGTTCTGGATTCTGTCCCTGAGGATTCTGACCGTTCTGATCCGGATTCTGCTGTCCGTCCTGGTTTTGATTCTGATCGTTGTTCTTATCCTTGTTCTGATCCTGTTGATCATTATTGCCATTGCCCTGATCCTTCTTGGGCGGCTGCTTTTGATTATTCTGATCGTTCGGATTATTCTGGTTTTGATTTTGATTATTGTTCTGGTTGTTCTGATTCTGATTGTTCTGGTTATTCTGGTTGTTGTTCTGATTGTTATTCTGCTTCATCAGCTCCAACACATAGGCCAAATTGTAACGGGCTTCATCATCATTAGGATTGCGTCGCAAAGTATTTTTGTAGGCTTCCGCCGCCTCGGGTAACTTCTTCATTTGGAAGTAGGTATTACCCAAATTGTAATACGCATCGGGAGCATGCATCCCAGCCACATCATCCCGCGCAATCTGCTTGAGAATATTGAGCGCCTCTTCGTACCGTTTCTGTTTGTAAAGCACATCTGCAAGATTAAACAGTCCTTCATAGGTGGGATTCATATCCTGCGCTTTACGATATTGAGTTTCGGCTTCCGCATATTGCTCTTTTTCGTAAAGTTTATTTCCAGAACGCAACACACGCCGTTCGGGATAACGTTGTGCCCACGCCGACTCTACTCCCAAGCCGATCAACACCAGGATTCCCCATGCAATTCTCCGTATCATCGCCGTTTTCATGCCTGCTCCTCCTTCTTAGCGTTATCATCCTTCAAAACCTCAGCACTCCTATCAACTGACGGCTGATTTTCCACAACACCTCGATAGGTTGGAGTGTACTCATCTGCAGCATGTGGCATAAACTCCGTTTGCGATCGCTGCTTGATTGAGTTAGCATCAGGACCAAGTGATGAGATTGACTCGTAAGATCCGGCCGCATTCTGAACCTTTGGGGTTTGCACAGATTGTTCCGCACCTGTTCCCTGTGGACTCACTACCCGCTGAGCCGTAATCGGCTGAGAAGTGCTCTGCGGTATGCCCGACGCTTGCGACACGACAGGCGACTGAGGCACAACGGTGGACTGCATCGCATTCGCTCCGCTCTGCTCATTCTGTCCGTTCCCGTTCTGCCCACTCTGTTGCTCGGCTGGTTGCTCTTTCGTCTCTTCAACAAAATAGTATGCATCCTGGTAAGCATCTTCGTTCTGCTCGGGATCGGGTTCGAGTTTGGCAAACTTGACAAAATCGGCCACTTCAAGCAAACGTTTCAGGCGTGCAGCCGAACGCTCTTCGACAGCCAGCTCTCGAATGCAGGCCAAAATTTCAGCCGAAGTCATCTCCATCGCCTGGAAATGGTAACGACCAACCAGATATTCACGCAGGATTTCGGTCAAACCGGTATAGTACTGCTTGGACTTACCACATTGCCAGAGCTTTTGAGTATGCAGTTTTTCAAGCTCCTTGATTGCCGTCACGTGAGGAGGATCGGCCGGTCCCCGCAAGGCAGCCAATAATCCTTTACCCCGTTTAAAGAGCAACAGATAGATGACCAAAGCGATAATCAGGGCTACCACCAACCCAATCAGCATATAACCGCTTACCTCGCCGAAGCGCAACGGAATAGGCATCGGAGGACGAATATCATAAATGGTGTTATTGACCGTATCAACGGGCGGAGCCATAACGATCAGACGGATCGAATCGACTGACCAGACCGTATCGACAATATTTTTGTCGGCCCACAATGCAGGGAACTTTCCCATTCGATAATCGGCGGGCGAGAAGCAGGTGAGCAGGTATTCGCAACTCAGGTGCTCGCGACGTCCCTGACGTACCGTATCGATACGAGATTGCATCAGGATCTCCAGCGAATCGGCCAAACGCCCATTTTCGAATTCGGGAAAACCGATCATCTGCATCACATCTTTGTCCACCTCGATCCGCAATTTGACCCGTTGACCGATCAAAATGGTGTCGGCACTAAGTTTTGCTCGCACGACAGGAGCATCGTTTCGTCCCTTGCGGGTAGTATCGACACTGTTGCGAGCCACAATCGAGTCAATTTGGGCTGCAGCCTCGGCACGCGACGGCAGCGCTCCCTGTGCCCGTGGAGCCATCAACAGCCCCGCCACATAGAAGCCCGCAGCCATCAACAATACAACAGTCCAGCGACACATATATCTCCAAAACATCTTTTGCATCATCTGCGCTTAAAGAGTTTCATCAACGATTTGACATAATCTTCATCCGTAGCAATACGGACATTATCCACACGAGCGCGACTCAGTGCGTGGTCGATCAGGGTATTGGTTTTTGTCCAATGGTCGGCATAGGCCTTTCGAGTCGAGGCTGAAGAGGTATCGACCCACACCTTTTCTCCAGTTTCGGCATCCTGCAGCTCCAGGATTCCCACATCGGGCAGACTCTCTTCGCGCCGGTCATAAATACGGATACCGACCAAATCATGTTTACCGGAGGCGATCTTCAAAGGGTCTTCAAAACGGACCCGTTCCACACCATCACAATCCATAAAATCGGACAAGACGAAAGCTGTTGAACGTTTTTTGAGCACGTTGGTCAGATAGTGCAACGCTTCGCCCACATCCGTACCGGTTGCCTGGGGGGTAAACTCGATCAGTTCACGGATAATCATCAGAATATGAGCCCGACCCTTCTTGGGCGGAATAAATTTCTCGACCCGGTCACTGAAGAAAATACAGCCCACTTTATCGTTATTCTCGGTAGCCGAAAAGGCCAGCACGGCAGCAATCTCGGTGATCAGATTCTTTTTGAGTTTGGAGGTCGAACCGAACAGGCGCGATCCACTCACATCGACCAGCAGCATCATGGTCAATTCGCGCTCCTCTTCATAAACCTTGACATGTGGAGCACGACTCCGGGCGGTTACATTCCAATCGATGTCACGCACATCGTCACCGATACGATACTCGCGCACCTCACTGAAAGCCATACCCCGTCCTTTGAAGGCACTGTGATACTGCCCCGCAAAGATTTCATTGCTCAGTCCGCGCGTCTTGATCTCGATTTTACGAACCTGCCGAAGTATGTCGTTGCTATTTTCGCTCATGTTGTTTCACTTTGCACGACTTTCGTGCTTTGCATTCTTATTCATGCTATACGCCACAATCCTGACGCTCAACACATCTTACACCAAAGGTTTTTCGGGTATCATACCCACTCTGGAGCTACCGTTGAAAAGCTCAAAATCGGTCCATCGATCTCATCTTCATCGACGGTCTCAATTTCATCACTCATTCGGATACGGTACCGGGAATATGCCAAATATCTTGTAAAGCCTTTCCAATGCATCCTTCGTCTATTCCTCACACTATGGAAAAACTCATCTCAAAAACCTCATCTAACTGAATGCAGGACTACACCTCACATCTAATCACATCTGATCAGACCCCAACGTTTGCACTACGCTGCCGACCAGATTACACAAGGCTATTGCACAGGCTCTTCCAGTAGCAAGAGATGGCAGCAAGATTAGGGCACCTCGACGTTATTCAGAATCTGAGTGATAATCTCTTCAGTAGTTACATTTTCGGCCTCAGCCTCATAGGTCAATCCGATACGGTGACGCAACACATCGTGACAAACTGCACGCACATCTTCGGGAATTACGTAACCTCTCCGTTTGATGAACGCATAGCTCTTTGCCGCTTTGGCCAACGAAATTGAGGCACGAGGAGAACCACCATAGGCGATCAATGGTGTCAGCGACTGTAGATTATTGTACTGTGAAGGTTCGCGGGTCGCGAAGATGATGTCCACAATGTATTTCTCGATCTTCTCATCCATGTAAACATCATTCACCACAGTACGGGCCTTGACAATATCCTCAGGTTCGATCACCCGATTGGGTTTCGGGAAGGTTCCCAACAGATTAAGGCGCATAATATCGCGCTCTTCCTGTTTTTTAGGATAGGTGATGCGCGCCTTCAACATGAAACGGTCGACCTGTGCTTCAGGCAGCGGATAGGTACCCTCTTGCTCCAACGGGTTCTGAGTCGCCAATACGAGGAAAGGTTCCGGTAATTTATACGTCTCGTCACCGATGGTCACCTGTCGTTCCTGCATCGCCTCGAGCAGTGCACTCTGCACTTTGGCCGGAGAACGGTTGATCTCATCGGCCAGAATAAAGTTGGCAAAGATCGGGCCTTTGCGTACGGTAAACTCTTCTCGTTTCTGCGAATAGATCATGGTACCGAGCAGGTCGGCCGGCAACAGATCGGGGGTAAATTGGATTCGACTGAATTTGGCATCTACGGCCTGAGCCAGCGTTGTAATGGCTAAGGTTTTGGCCAAACCCGGCACACCCTCGAGCAGGATATGGCCGTTTGCGAGCAGACCGATAAGCAGGGTGTCAACCAGATGTTTCTGACCGACAATCACTTTGCTCATCTCCATATTCAGCGTATCGACAAAAACGCTTTCGCGTTCGATACGTTCGTTGAGCTCTTTGATATTGATTACCTCACTCATTATTTATATGCTATTATCGTTTAAATTTCTTTTGTGCATCCGCCCCACCGACACCATGTCACAGAGGCTTATCCTTGTAAAGGTAGTTTTTTAACGGCAGAGATGCAAAAATATTATAAAATATCTCAGCTTAGCCATTCTACCCCGCTCAAACAGAGATTATATAATCATGGTTATCTGACATTTATTCATTTAAATCATGTGACCACGTAAACCATTATCACAAGAGTTCAATCCTTTTTGAGTGGGAGTAGGCGAAACCCAATCAGAACCTTATAACCTCATAAACGCTTCCGGAGATACTATTTGACGACTTTTAAAAGGCACCACGAGCAACAATAACCACCTGATCTGGATCATCAAAGCTATACCAACGACCATCAACAATACACCAGCTTTCTTTTTGCTTTTCACACTCTCTACCCTTTCTTCCTCCGCCTCTTCTTTTCATTTCGTTCCCCTACTCTGCACGACACTCCCAAAGCACATCTTTCCGAACCTTCAAATCTCATGCAGCCACACAAGAACACTTTGAATCAATACTTGATCTACTCCAGGATTCACAAAACCCATTAGCGCAATCCGATATGTTATGTCCGTTCTGTAAAATCACGGCACAAGACAACAATATTTGACAAAAAGTTTTTGACGGTTGCGCGGGTGCGGTGGTTTGAGTACCTTTGCAGCCGTGGAGGAGACCCTATTTTCCCTCCCGATTTCACAAGATGTCGGACTATATCCAAACCCTCAATCCCACCCAACACGACGCAGTGGTCAACTACCAGGGTGCTTCGTTGATTATTGCCGGCGCCGGTTCCGGTAAGACCCGTGTATTGACCTGTCGCATTGCCTATATGCTCTCTCAGGGCATTCCGGCCAGTTCGATTCTCGCACTCACCTTTACCAACAAGGCAGCACGTGAGATGCGTGAACGTATCGACACACTGGTGCCCGGAGGGATGAGTCGTCGGTTGTGGATGAGTACCTTTCACTCGATCTTTGCACGCATTCTGCGTGCCGAAGCCGACAAGTTGGGTTATCCGTCATCGTTCACGATCTATGATGCCTCCGATGCCAAGAATCTCGTCAAACTGGCGATCAAGGAGCTGAACCTTTCTGACGAAACCTATAAGCCCAACAACATTGCAGCCCGCATCTCGAAAGCAAAGAACAATTTGGTTACCCCACAGGCTTACGAGGCGAACAGCTCTTTACAGGCCGAAGATCGGGAATTGCGAATCCCACAGTTCCTGGACATTTACAAGCTCTATATGCGCAAATGCCGCGAAAACGGAGCGATGGATTTTGACGACCTGCTGCTCAATACCAATATCCTGATGCGTGACCGGCCCGATGTACTGGCCAAATATCAGGAGCAGTTCCGTTACATTCTGGTGGACGAGTATCAGGACACCAACTTTGCCCAATATGTCATCATCCGCCAGTTGGGAGCACGTCACGGCAATGTCTGTGA
>OGMF01000131.1_pt1 | contig 87558 bp, 83 predicted proteins | sample 1572921 | NCBI WGS metagenome assembly OGMF01 (sample SAMEA2581919, study PRJEB24529) | metagenome | biome: Human gut stool | place: China | collected 2011 | reverse complement strand
CAGAACGTCGTGAGACAGTTCGGTCCCTATCCGTCGTGGGCGTAGGAAAATTGAGAGGAGTTGTTCTTAGTACGAGAGGACCAGAATGAACATACCTCTGGTGTATCTGTTGTCACGCCAGTGGCAGTGCAGAGTAGCTATGTATGGAAAGGATAAACGCTGAAAGCATCTAAGCGTGAAGCCTCCCTCAAGATGAGTTTTCCCATTGTTTACAAGTAAGATCCCAGAAAGACTATCTGGTTGATAGGTCAGAGGTGGAAGCATAGTGATATGTTGAGCTGACTGATACTAATAGATCGAGGATTTAACCCTAATTGATATTAATGGTTATATATTTTGATTTTATACATTATCTTAGTTTTCAGAGAATTATTTCTCTAAATTTTATTTCATTAGTGACGATAGCAAAGAGGGTACACCTAGTCCCATCCCGAACCTAGAAGTTAAGCTCTTTAACGCCGAAGATAGTATAATGCTAAAATAGGTAGTCGCTAATGATTTTTTTTTGTGCAAAAATGTCAATTATGTTGACTTTATATATATTATTGTGTTATATTTAATTCATAAATTTAGTATTGATAGAACTTCAGTAGTTTTGTAAATAGTAATAAGAAAATTCATGGTTGTTGAAAATGAATCAAATTTATAAAATGAAATACAATTCTTGAACTAAATCGTTACTCGCGTTAAGAGAAAAAGGTAATATTAATATTATAAAGTAGAATGGTACCACGAATAGTTCGTTTCTATATTTATAATATTTTTTTTGAAAGGAAGGTATTTTTATGAATTTATATGAAGATTTAATGTATCGTGGACTTATTAAGGATTTTAGCGATCCAGAGTTAAAAGATAAATTAAATAATGAGAAACTAACATTTTATATTGGAACAGATCCTACAGCAGATTCAATGCATATAGGACATTTTAGTTCGTTTTTAATCGCATCAAGGCTTGCTAAATATGGTCATCATCCTATTCTTTTAATTGGGGGTGCTACAGGCTTAATTGGAGATCCAAAGCCTAGTAAAGAACGTCCAATGATATCAAAAGAACAAGTTTTAAAAAATGTTGAAGGTTTAACAAAACAAGCAAAAGAAATATTTGGTTTTGATGTAGTTAATAATTATGACTGGTCCAAAGAAATTAACTTTTTAGATTTCTTTAGGGAATATGGAAAATATATAAATGTTAATTATATGCTTGATAAAGATATAATAAAAAGGAGATTAGATGAAGGAATTACATATTGTGAATTTTCTTATATGTTAATGCAAGCAATGGATTTCGTTCATTTGTATCAAAATAAAGGTGTTACACTTCAAGTAGCAGGTTCTGATCAATGGGGTAATATCACTACAGGTATTGAACTTGCTCGTAAAAAGTTAGATACTAAATTATATGGCTTTACAATGCCTTTAATTTTAGATTCAAATGGTGTTAAATTTGGAAAAACTGAAGGTAATGCTTTATGGCTTGATGAAACTAAGACTTCTTCTTATGAATTATATCAATATTTAATCAACACTGATGATAAAATGGTAATAGATTATTTAAAAAAATTAACATTCTTATCAAAAGAAGAAATTGAAAATATAGAACAAGATCATTTTAAAACCCCAGAAAAGCGTCTAGCACAAGAAAAACTTGCTGAAGAGGTAATAACATTCCTTCATGATAAAACTTCGTTTGACAAGGCAAAACATATCTCTAAAGTCCTATTCTCAGGTAATGTTAATGAACTTAGTGATGAAGAGATAGAAGATGCCTTTAAACAATTTGATAAATTAAAATTAGAAAATATACCACTTATAGATTTATTAGTTTCTAATTCTGTAGCATCATCTAAAAGAGAAGCAAGAGAATTTATTAAAAATAATGCAATTACATTAAATGGAGAAATTATTAATGATGAAAATTATATAATAGATAACAATAGAAAGTACAACATAATAAGAAGAGGAAAGAAAAAATATTATATATTTGAAAAATAAAAAAAGATAGATTTCAAAATTGATTTTGAAATCTATCTTTTTAATTATTATTTAATCTATTTATAATAAGTGCAATTACAATAAGAATATAACCAATTAAAGATATATAAATATTAAAATTAAATATTGGTGTAATTCTTAAAATTAAGATTGATACAGTTGTTCCTATAATTGATGCGACAACAAGTGATATAATATTAATAAAATTATCTTTCTTATTAAATAATATTTCACTTCCATATTTAATTATATAAATAATTGCACAAGATATAAATAAGTTTGTAAGAAGCGAAAATATAAAATTAGGATTCTTTCCAAAAATAGGTAGTTCAAATAATCCCCAAATAACAATAGGTATATTTAATATACTAATATCATTAAATAAATGATTATTATTTGTTGAATAAATAAAATTAGTTATTTTGTTTATTGGAAAAAATTCATATATATAATTTATAAATATTCCTGCGGTTAAGATAAATACAATTCCAAATATAAGAAAAAACAAATACATATATTTACCCCTTTCATATTTTATTCTTATAACAATTATAACTTAAATTAGTTAAAAGTTCAAATAAATTATTGTATAAATGTTAAAATTCAATTATACTAATAATATAAGATATAAGTGAAAGGACATGATTTTTTATGCAAGAAAATGAATATAGTATTATAAATCGTTATGGAGATAATTTTACTTCGAAAACATATATAACTAATCCAGCGATAGGAAGAGAAGATGAATTAAAAAAATTAATATTAGTTTTGTTAACACCAGATAAATCTGCTATATTAACTGGTAAACCTGGTATTGGTAAAACTGCTATAGTGGAAGGACTTGCATATAAAATACAAAAAGATGAAGTTCCTGATGCTTTAAAAGGTTATGAAATTGTTAAAATAGATACACAGGCTTTGGTAGGTACAGTTAAAGATACTGGTGATACAAGAGTTCAAGCTTTAATTGATGGAATTAAAACAAAAGAAAAATTTATTTTGTTTGTTGATGAAATCCATACTTTAATTAATTCTAATAGTGATAATGCACTTGATTTTGCTAATATGTTTAAAACAGGTTTAGGACGTGGTGATATAAAAGTAATCGGTGCAACAACATCAAATGAATATGAAAGATATATCTTAAAAGATAAAGCATTCGTAAGAAGATTTACTAAAATAGAAGTGGAAGAACCTGATAGAGAAATGACTATTAAGATTCTTATGGGTACTCTTCCTAAAATAGAAAAAAATATGAATGCTAAATTAGCATATACAAGTTTTATTCAAGAAAAAATAATGGCTTTCATCGTTGATATTACTAAAGAATTTAATAGAGTTTATGAAACAGAAGGAAGATATCCTGATATAGCATTAACCCTTCTTACACAAGCATTTTCTGAAGCTGTTTTTGATAATAAACAAATAGTAACAATAGAACATATAGAAAAAGCAATAAAAAATAGTACTGCTATATATCCTGATGTTATAAATAAAGGTATTGTAAGTTTAAGAGAAGAGTTTAAAGATTTATTTAAACAGGAAGAAGATTTAAGAAAGGATTTTTTTAAAAATGAATAAGTTAAGTAGTATTATATATCGTTTAAGAAATATATTGTTTATTCTTTTTATGATAGGTCTTATAAGATTAATCCCTAATATTAAAGAATTAGATTTTATAGGAACAATATTTATAATTTTTGTAATTGTTTATCTTTTACTTGATTTGTATTTTTATGGATGTAAAAATAAATATTTAAATAATAATAATTTTCAAAATATATTAGTTATATTATTATATATTTATGTGTTTATTGTTTCACAAAAATATATTAATTCAATTAATGATTTTACTTATACAATTGATAATATGTATTATTTAATAAATTATATAATAATAGTTTTAGCATTTATATGTATAAGTGTTAATAACTTTATATTACTTTCAACAAAAAAATAGTTTTTTAACTATTTTTTTTATACATATTCATATATTCATTATATAATTCTTTAAATCTAGTAAAATGTACTATTTCTCTTTGTCTTAAAAACAAAAGTGGTGCAATGACATCTGGATCGTTTGTTAAATCTATTAAATTTTCATATGTTGCACGAGCTTTTTGTTCTGCAGCCATATCTTCAGATAAATCGGCGATAGGATCACCAGTAGTGGCAAAGTATGCTACAGTAAAAGGTACACCATTAGCATCTGTTGGATATAACGCTTTTTTATGTTCAGCATAATGAGTATCAAGTCCAGCTTGTTTTAATTCTTCAAGTGTTGCATCTTTCATTAGTTGATAAAGCATTGTAGAAATCATTTCAACATGACCTAGTTCTTCTGTACCAATATCAGTTAAAAGAGCTTTTCCTTTATCTGTAGGCATTGTATATCTTTGATTTAAATACCTAAGAGCAGCAGCAAGTTCTCCATTAGCACCACCATATTGAGTAATAATAGTTTTAGCAAGATTTAGATCTTTTCTTTTTATATTAATAGGATATTGTAATTTTTTTTCATATTTCCACATTACTTATTCACCTCCCAAGGAAAAGATGAGTCCCAATTCCATGGTGTTTTGTTTAGTGTTTCACTATACGTTGTAATAGCACCATATTTTGTTTCATAATTTTTCTTAGCAGTTTCATATTCTTTTAAATATTTATCTCTTAAATTAAGCATATTAGTATCATTTGGGTAGATATCTAAATATAAATTTAAGTCAACTAAGTTAAAATCATATATTTGAAGTAATAACATCATATAATCTTTTTCATTGTTTGGATTTATTTCATATGGTTTATAATTTTTATAAGGATCATATAAGTTATCAAATATATTACCACGTATAAATCCTTTATATGGATCTATATTATTATTTACATTATTATTAGAGTAATTATAATTGTTAAAATCATAATCATAATAGTTATTCATAATATTTTTCCTCCCCATATTAGGTTATGTTTATCATTTTTTATTGAATGGGTTAATAACTATAAATAATAAAAATGTGTATTATTTTTATTTATTGGAATAGAATATTTAGTAGATGATGTATCTGATTTGACATTGCTATTTAATTATAGTATATTACTTGCATAAAGAAGTGTTGAAGTTTCCAGATTGCATGGGAAGTTTAGTACTTCTTTTTTATTATAACAGGATAAATAAGTAATTTATTTTATTTTCACTAAATTTTTATAAAGTTTATATGTTAAGTCTTGCAAAAGTGTTAATTTAATGTTATCATATAAAAGTAATAATTTTTATGGCGATATTGGTGAAGTGGTTAACACGCTTGTCTGTGGAACAAGTATGCATGAGTTCGATCCTCATATATCGCCCCAAATGGTAATTTAACTTTGTATTAAGTACAAAGTTTTTTGTTATTTAAATATCGAACAAATGTACTTTTATTACTTGATTTAATAAAATAAATATGATATATTAAGAATGTAGTTAAAAAGTATCCTTAATAAGGAGGTAATGTATGGATTTTTTAAATAAAGATGATAATAATATAATTATTTGTAAACCTAGTGTTAAAGAGTATTTATTAAAAAAGTTAGAAAAAGAGAATGAATTTTTTAATATAAAGTTTATGGATTTTAATGAAATAAAAGAACATTTATATTTTAGTTATGATTATAATACGATTAAATATTTAACTAAAAAATATAATTATAAATATGATATAGCTAAGATGTATATTGATAATATTTATTATGTTAGTGATAAAACTTATAAAAGTAAAAAACTAAATAAATTAGTGTCGTTAAAACGTGAATTAGATGAAAATAAATTATTAATTTATGATGGTGTTTTTAAAACATATATAAAAGATAAGAAAATATATATTTATGGTTATGATTATTTTAATAATTTAGAAGAAAAAATAGTAAATGATTTAAAGTTATTAACAGATGTTGTTAATATTAAGAAAGAATATAACTCTTTTATACCTGATGTTTATGAATTTAATAAAATTCAAGATGAAGTAGAATTTGTAGCATTTAAAATAAGTGAGTTATTAGATAATGGTATTGATATAAATAATATAAAATTATGTAATGTAAGTAGTGATTATAACATTTACATTGAAAGAATATTTAACCTTTATAAAATACCAGTAGTTTTAAATAATAAAGTTAGTCTTTATTCTACTAAAATAGGTAAATATTTTTTAGATAATTTGAATAAAGATATAAATGTTACAATTTCTTTACTTAATTGTTTTGAAGAAAAAGATATTGTAAATAAGATAATTAATATATGTAATAAATATGTTATGGAAGAAGATTATACTTTAATTAAAGACTTACTTGAGTATGATTTAAAAACTACATATCTTGAAGAAATTTTATATAAAAACTATGTAGAACTAATAAATATAGAAGATATTGTTAGTGATTTAGACTATGTGTTTTTAATGAACTTTAATGAAGGAGAAATACCAAACACACAAAAAGATGAAGATTATATAACAGATAATATAAAAGATGAAGTTAATCTTAAAAAAACAGTAGAAATTAATACTTTAGAAAAGATCTTTACCTTAAAAAATATTAAATCAATTAAGAATTTAATAATAACATATAAACTTAATTATAAAAATAATGTTTGTTTTAAATCTAATTTGCTTGAAGAATTAGAATGTAATTTTAAAATATTTGATGAGAAACATATAACATATTCTTTATTGTCTAGTAAGATTAAATTAAATGAAAATATAGATGATTTAATAAAATATAATAAAAAATCAAAAGAACTTGATTTATTATATAGTAATTTTAATGATAATACTTATAATAGTTATGATAATAAATTTACAGGAATAGACAAGAATGATTTTTATTCTTATATAAATAATAAAAAAACTTTATCTTATTCTTCTTTATCTAACTATAATGAATGTGCTTTTAAGTTTTTAATGGCTAATGTTTTAAATTTAAATCCTTATGAAGAAACGTTTTTAACAATCGTAGGAAATTTATATCATCATATTTTAGAAATAGGATCATTAAATGAAATTGATGTCGATAAAGAAATAAAAAATTTTTTAAAGGATAAAAGTTTTAGTAATAAAGAAAAGTTTTTTTTAGATAAATTAACTGATGATTTAAAATTTACTTTAGAAGAAATAAGAAAACAAACGAAAAATATATCATTAGATAATTATTTATTTGAAAAGGAAATAAAAGTAGAAAAAGGAAAAAATTTAAGTATTACTTTTAAAGGTTATGTTGATAAAATTATATATAAAGAAGAACAAGGTAAAAAAATAGCAGTTTTAATTGATTATAAAACTGGTAACACTGATATTGACTTAGGATATATTAAAGATGGGATAAATCTTCAGTTGCCTGTTTATTTATATTTAGTTAATGAAGAGTTGAAAAATGTTGTTTTCGCAGGATTTTATTTGCAAAAATTAATAAATAAAGACAATAAAGATTTAAAACTTGAAGGTTATTCAAATAGTAACGTTCATATTTTAAGTATGTTTGATAAATCATATGAAAATAGTAATTTAGTTAAGAGTTTAAAAGTAACAAAATCTGGAAATTTTTATTATTATTCTAAAATATTAAGTGATGATGAGATAAAAAAAATAATCAAACTTACTAATGAAAGTATTGATAAATCAATTAAAAATATTGAAGATGTTAAATTTGATATAAATCCTAAAATAAGTGATGATTTTGATTCTTGTAAGTATTGTCCTTTTAATGATTTATGCTTTAAAACTAATGATGATTATATAGAAATAAAAAAGGATTTAACTTTTTTAAAGGGGGAAGATTATGAGTAAATGGACGGAAGAACAACTTTTAGCAATTAATAGTGAAGGTAAAAATATAATTGTATCTGCAGGTGCAGGAAGTGGGAAAACAGCAGTTTTATCAGAAAGAGTTTTACGAAAAATAAATGATAATGTTCCCATTAATAGACTTTTAATATTAACTTTTACAAATGAAGCAGCAAAAGAAATGAAAGATAGAATTAGAAAAAAATTAATAAATGAGAAGAAAATGGAACAATTAAGTTTACTTGAAGAATCATATATAACTACCTTTGATAGTTATAGTTTATCAATTGTAAAAAAATATCATTATTTACTTAATGTAAGTAAAGATATAAAAATAATAGATGATACAATTATTTCTAATATTAAAGATAAATTTATTGATGAAATATTTGAAGAACTATATGAAGAAAAAGATGATAATTTTTTAAAGCTAATAAGGGATTTTTGCTTAAAAGATGATAAAAATATTAAAGAGGCAATTTTAAATATTTCTAAAAAGTTAGATTTAAAAATAGATAAAAAAGAATATTTAGATAATTATATTAATAATTTTTATAGTCAAGAGAATATTAATAATTTATATTTAGAATATAAAAATTTAATTGATAAAAAAATAACTAATATTAAATATTTACTTGATTTATTTGGTAATTATGCTCCAAGTGATGTTTATGAAAATGTTTATAACACATTATATCCTTTAGTTAATGCTAAAACATATGAAGAATATAATTTATGTAAAACAATATCTCTACCAAAAACAACAAAGTTAGATGAAGATAGTAAAAAAGTTAAAGAAGAGTTATCAAAAGAAATAAAATCATTTGCTAATTTTATTATTTATGATGATGAAAAGAGTGCAAAAGAAAGTATTTATTTAACAAAACCATATGTTACTGCCATTATAAAAGTTATAAACTTACTTGATGAAAGAATACATAATTATAAATTTTCAAAAGATATTTATGAGTTTGTTGATATTAGTAAACTTGCTATTGAAGTAGTTAAAAATAATGAAGATGTATTAAATGAATTAAAAGATTTTTATAATGAAATAATGATAGATGAATATCAAGACACTAATGATTTACAAGAAGAATTTATAAGTTTAATAGAAAATAATAATGTTTATATGGTGGGCGATATAAAACAGTCAATATATCGTTTTAGAAATGCTAATCCTTTAATATTTAAAAACAAATATGATTTATATAGCAATAATATAACTGGAATGAAAATAGATTTACTTAAAAATTTTAGATCAAGGAGTGAAGTATTAGATAATATTAATTTACTTTTTGATTATGTAATGGATGACTTTTTAGGGGGAGCAGATTATATAAAATCTCACCGAATGGTATTTGGTAATACTTCATACATTGAAGAAGGAAAAACAGAAGCTAATTATAATCTTGAAATATATAATTATAATGAAGATTCTTCTTATACAAAAGAAGAAATTGAAGCATTTATCATAGCTAATGATATAAAAAATAAAATAGAAAATAATTACCAAGTATTTGATAAAGATAACAAAATACTAAAAAATATAACTTATAGTGATATATGTATTATTATGGATCGTGGAAACGCTTTTGAAACTTATAAAAAAATATTTGAAAGTATGGGTATTCCTTTATCAATTTATGCCGATTTTAAACTTAATAATGAATATGATATTATTACTTTAGAAAATATAATAAGATTTATAATTAAAATAAAAAATAAAGAATATGATAAAGAATTTATATATTTATATACAAGCATTGAAAGAAGTTTTGTTTATAACAAGATAGATAAAGAAATATTTAAAAATATTAAAAATAATAATATATATAAAACGGATTTATATGAAAAAGCAAGTTTAATTTCTAAAACTATTGATATTAGTTCTCCTAGTAAGATATTAAATAATATTATAAAAGAATTTAAAATATATGAAAGAATACTTACATTAACTGATGTTAATAAAATCTTAATAAGAATAGATAATTTAATTGATCTTGCTAGTACTTTAGAAAATATAGGATATAATGTTTATGATTTCAGTGATTATTTAAAAGATTCGAGAAATAAAAAAATAGAGATAAAATATAATGAAGGGAAAGCAACTTCTAATAGTGTTAAAATAATGAATATTCATAAAAGTAAAGGTCTTGAGTTTAATATTTGTTATTTTTCAGGTCTTTATAAAGAATTTAATAAAAGTGATATTAAAGATAAATTTTTATTTTCAAATTATGGGATAACAACACCTTATTATATAAATGAAGAAAAAGAAACTCTTGTTAAGTTTTTAATTAAAGAAAAATATGCAGAAGAAGAAATAAGTGAAAAAATAAGATTATTTTATGTTGCTTTAACTAGATGTAAAGAAAAAATGATTATGGTATGTCCTTTTAAAGAAAAAGAAAATGTACTTATTAATAAAGTAATTGATAATGATATTAGATTAAAATATAAATCGTTTAAAGATATATTAGAAAGTATTAAATATAATTTAAACTCATATATTAAGTTTATTGATCTAGAGGATATATATATTAGTAAAGATTATAAATTAAATAAACAAAAAATATATGATAAATTTATAAATAAAACTAATGATAAAATAATAGTTAAAGAAAATAATATTTTAAATAGTGTTGAAGAAAGAAAACATGCTTCAAAAACAATTAATAAATTAATAACTAAAGAAGAATTAAATAATATGAAATATGGTACTAAAATGCATTATCTTTTAGAAACAAGTTCATTTAATAATAGTAAAGAAGAAATTGTTAATAATTTATTAAATAGTTTAGATATAAAAGATGCTAAAGTATATAAAGAACATGAATTTATTTATGAAAAAGATAATATTATATATCATGGAATATGTGATTTAATGTTAGAATATGAAGACCATATAAAAATTATTGATTATAAACTTAAAAATATTAATGATGAAGAATATTTAAAACAACTTAATGTTTATAAAGAGTATATTTTAAGTAAGAAAAATATACCTGTGAAAACATATTTATATTCAATAATAGAAGAAAAACTATATGAAATAAATATATAGTTTTTTTCTTTTTGTTAATAATAAACATGAGGTGTTATTATGAATATAAGTCATATTTATTATGAAAAAGATATATTAAATTATGATTTAGGTAAATATTTACTAGAAAAATATAAGAATGTTCCTAAAACAGTTATTGAAAATCATAATAATATAAAAGAATTAAGAGAAAAAGAAAATAAAGATTTCCCTATTTTAAAAACATATTTAATCATAGGAATAAGAAAAACACAAAATTTTGTTTTAAATTATAAAGTTTCAAATTATCTTGTCCCATATACATCAAGTGGATGTGGAGCAATGTGTTTATATTGTTATTTAGTATGTAATTTTAATAAATGTTCATATTTAAGAGTTTTTGTTAACAAAGAAGAATTATTAACAAAAATAATAAAACATAGTATAAAAAGTAAAGAGGAAATGGTTTATGAAATAGGGAGTAATAGTGATTTGGTATATGAAAATATGATTACTAATAATTTAAAATGGACTATTGAAGAGTTTGGAAAAATAAATAAAGGTTATCTTACTTTTCCAACAAAGTTTCATCAAATTGATGATATTATTGGAATAAAACATAATAAAAGAACTATAATTAGAGTAAGTGTTAATCCAGAAGAAATAATAAATAATATTGAATTAAAAACATCATCTTTAGATAAAAGAATCGAAGCAATTAATAAGTTATGTGATGATAACTATAAAGTTGGTATTTTAATCGCACCAGTTATTATGGTAAATAATTATAAAAAACTATATAAAGAACTTATTATAACTTTAAAAAATAAATTAAGTGAAAAAGTAAAAAAAGAAGTTTTTTTTGAAGTAATATTTATGACATATAGTTATGTTAATAATGTTATTAATAAAGAGGCGTTTCCTAATTTAATTAATTTGTATGATAAAAATATTCAAACAGGAAGAGGAAAAGGGAAATATGTATATAAACCATCTTTAAAAGAAGAAGGAAAAACGTATATAGAAGAACTTCTAAATGTCTACTTTCCAAATAATATAATAAAATATATATGCTAAATTAAGTAAAAATGATATAATAAAGATTATATAGGAGAAAAAAGATGAAAGATAATAAAAGAAAAACATTTATATATAATTTTTTTGTATTTTTAGGACTTATATTAATAATGTATTTTATTATATTTAGAAAAGTAAATATAAAAGATATATTAGAATCATTAAAAGATGTTAATTTAGTGTTTATAGTTTTAACATTTATAGCTACATTTTTATATATTTCTTTAGAAACAGTAAATGTTGGAAGAATATTAAATAGTTTTGGTTATAATAAAAAACCTTTAACATATTTGAAATATACAATGATAGGATACTTTTTTAGTGCAATTACACCAAGTTCAAGTGGAGGACAACCAATGCAAGTATACTATATGACAAAAGATGATGTTGATATTTCTCATTCTACATTTGCATTATTAGTACAACTTTCTGCTTATCAATTTAGTGTTGTTTTAATTGCTCTTGTTTCTTTAATATTTAGTTTTAATTATGTAAAGGGATTAAATGCAATAATAGTATTTTTATTTATAATAGGATTTATTATTAATTTTATGTTATTTTTAATATATACACTTTTAATTTTTAAAAATAGTTTTATTAAAAAAATATCTAATTTTTGTATAAAATTATTAAAAAAGATTAATATAAAAAATATTGATAAAATAGAAACAAAGATAAATGAAAAAATAGATATATTTCATGAAAGTAGTAATTATATTAAAAAGAATAAAAAAATTATAATAAATACAGTTATTACATGTATATTACAAGTTCTAATTAATTATATTGGTCCTTATTTAATATATAAATCATTTGGATTTAGTGAAAATAGTTTATGGTTATTTATTTCAATGCAAGCAATACTATTTATTTGTGTATCATTTGTTCCTATCCCAGGTTCAGTTGGAGCAAGTGAAGCAGGATTTTTAGGAATATATCAGTTTTTATTTCCTGAAAGCTATTTAAATTCAGCTATGCTTCTTAGTAGAGGGGTAAGTTTTTATCTATTTGTTTTAATAACAGGTATAGTAGTTATAATAAATAATTATAAAATAATGAAAAATAAAAATAGAAGTTAATCTTCTATTTTTCATATTGTTCCATAATTACAGGAACTATTTGTAATTTTCTTGAAACAATTTTCTTTAAAAATGTTCCTTGTTCTAATTTTTTTAGATTAAATGCATCTAACAATACATTTTTAGAATCTGTATTAAAGAAAATATAACTTCCATCATTTAAAATATCATTTACAAAGAATGTAAGACTTGCATATTCATTGTTTTTAGCAATAGATGTTAGTAATGTTTCATATTCTTCTTTATCTTTTAAGAATATTGATGGATCAGTTGTAGATATTTGTCCGATTCCAATTTTTTTATTACCAATTGGATATATTTTAAAATCTTGATATAATAATTCTTCTTTAGTTTTACCTTTAATACTAGCTCCTGCTTTTAATAAGTCAATTCCATATTTATTATAGTTTATTTTAGCAAGTTTAGATAATTCCATTAAAGCTTTTTTATCAAGTTCAGTAGTTGTAGGACTTTTTAAAATAAGAGTGTCTGAAATAATACCTGAAGCCATAATTCCCGCGATTTGTTTTGGTATTTTAATATTATTTTCTTTATACATTTGATAAATTATTGTATTCGAACTTCCAACAGGCATATTTCTAAAATTAATCGGAGAATTTGTACCAATTGAACCAATATTATGATGATCTACAATTTCTAAAATATTTGCTTCTTCAATACCTTCGATACTTTGTGTATATGAATTATGGTCTACTAAAATAACTTTTTTCTTTTTCTTTTCAAAAGTATCTGCTAAAGTAACTGTACCTAAACATTTATTATTTTTATTAACAACAGGATAATAACTAAATTTAGTTCTATTAGCCATATCTATAAAATCAGTAACATTATCAAGCTCATTAACACATAAAATATTCTTATTAATTTCAGTACTGTTAATTTTATTAGCAAGTTCAATCATCCTGGCAGTTTGGATTGCAGAAAGTTTAGTTTTTATAATATTTATTTTATTTTGCTTAGCTATTTTTAAATGCTCTTTTTTAATATCAACACCACCACTTATAATAAGAAGTTTAATACTACTGTTAACAGCATACTCAATAATACTGTGACGGTCACCAACGATTAAAATACTACTGTTATCAAGATTAACATTATCAATAAAAGTTGTACTTTTGTAAGAAGCAACAATGACATTTCCAACAATATCATTATCATATAAAGCTTTTTTTTCTCCTTCAATAGTATTTAAAATATTATCATAAGTTGTATTAAGTGAGGTATTAGTATAATTAATTAAATATTTAGCTATATCTTTCATACCTAATACTCCAATGAAATTATTAGAATCTCCTACAACAGGTATTTTACTTGATTTTTTACTAACCATAAGATTATATGCTTCAAGTAATGATTTATTTTCATTAATAAAGAAGTTTTTACTATAATTTAAATCTTTAATTTTTAATTTAACATCATTTAAAAACATTGGTTCTTCTAAATTAAAATAATCAAGCGCATATTTCGTTTCACTATTAATGCTACTTAATATAACAGGAATAGTATTATATCCAAGTTGTTTTTTTAAATAAGCTAAAGAAATTGCACCTCCAACACTATCAGTGTCAGGTTTTCTATGTCCGAAAACATAAATTTTTTCCATTTATATCACATCCTTAATTCTTTAAAATTATATCATATAAATATCTAAATAAAAAGCATTTTAAAAAAATAATAACTAATTATATAAAATATTAATATCTACATTACCATCAATACCATTTACAACACCTGAACTTGTAAGTTGCCACATATCATATTTATTTGAATAATCTGTTTTTGTTGTATAATGAGCTAACCATATTTTATAATTTGTTGTATCCCAAATATGATTAAGATATGTTGCACTTCCATAAAGCATTGTTTCATATCCTTTTTCATTTAATGTATCAAAGAAAACTTTAGCCATATTATTTAAATCAATAAAACTAAGATTATAATTATTAAATTCTTCCCAATCTTCCCAGTCAAACGCAATAGGTAAATCAAGTTTTTCATTATTTAAAGTTTTAATAATCCAGTTAGCTTGATCTTTAGCCTGTTTTTCGTTTTCAGCATAACTATAAAAATAAATTCCAACTTTAAGACCTACTTTTTTAGCATTTTTAATATTTTGAAGAAATTTATTATCTAAAACATTTTCATTTTTATTATTATGACCGAATCCAATTCTTATCATTACAAAACTAACACCATCTTCTTTTACTTTATTAAAATCAATATCTCCTTGCCAAGTTGAAACATCAATTCCTATTTCATTTTTATTGGTTTTATAATTCTTAATAATATCTTTTAAATATTTAGGACTTGGATTATAACTTGATGAATTAATTTTATCTTTTACAATTAAAGTAAAATCTTTTTCTGTTTTATTTTTACTTGTATCAGTAGCACTAAACTTTAATTTATAACTACCTATTTTATTAATATTATAATCTCCTAGTATTTCACATTTAATATTTCTATCGTAATTATCGCCACATAAAGGACTTGAAGAAATATTAAATTTCTTTCCTTTTTCTATCTCATATGTAGAATTACTTAAAATAACGGGAGGTGTTGTATCTATAATATTAACTTTAAAAGAATACTTTTCTTTTTTATTAATGTTTGTTTCATAATTAAAAGCTATTTTTTTGTTTCCAAGTTTAGAAGTATCAATTAAATAATTTTTAGTAATAAAACTTCCGTTTTTAATATTTACTAAATCATATAAATAAACACTTTCTCCAACTTCAATATTTAAATTCTTATTTAAATTAATTATTGTTGTATTTTTATTATTACATCCACATAATAGGATAACTAAAACAAATATAATTGTTCTTTTCATATGATCTCCTTACTTATTACATATATATTTTATCACATAAGTTGTAAATATAGACATTTTTTAATTAAAATGTTATAATATGGTCTGTTAAGGAAGTGGAACATATGAATAAGGTTGTTTTAATAACGGGAGGATCTTCAGGAATAGGAAAAGAAACTGTTTATAAATTTGCTAAAAATGGATACGATGTTATATTTACATATAATAAAAGTAAAGAAACGTCAAAAACAATAGAAAAAGATATTAAATCTTCTTATAATGTTAATATTTATTCCATAAAGTGTGATATAAGTATGGAAAACGATGTAAAATCTTTAGCAAATTTTGTCAAAGATAAGACAAATAAAATAGATGTTCTTGTTAATAATGCAGGAATAGCAATTGATAATTTATTTGAAGAAAAAACAGTCGAAGAATTTAAAAAAGTTATTGATACTAATTTAATTGGAACTTTTAGTGTTATTAAATATCTTGGAAATCTTATAAATGATGGAGGTAGTATTATAAATATATCTTCAACTAATGCGATTGACTCTTATTATATAGAAAGTATAGATTATGATGCATCAAAAATAGGGATTATCTCTCTTACACATAATTTAGCTAAATATTATGCTCCTAAAATAAGAGTTAATTGTATTTGTCCTGGTTGGGTAGATACTTTGATGAATAAAGATTTAAGTAAAGAACAAAAAGATAGGGAAAATAAAAAAATATTACTTAATAGATTTGCTAAACCTAGTGAAATAGCAAATGTTATATATTTTATTGCAAGTGATGAAGGAAGTTATATAAATGACGCAATAATTAAAGTAGATGGAGGAAGAAACAATGATTAATATAGATGAAAATTTATTAGAACTTGGTAAAAAATGTGAAGAAGAAATAAAAGATGAATTAAAAAAAATAGATGATATATGTATGTTTAACAGTATGAAAGTATTAAATGCTTTTCATGAAGAAAATATTAGTGAAATACATTTTAATACTTCAACTGGATATGGATATAATGATATAGGTAGAGATAAAATTGAAGATGTTTATAAAAGAATTTTTAAATGTGAAGATGCTTTGGTAAGAACACAGTTTATCTCAGGAAGTCATGCTTTAACTGTATGTTTATTTGGCCTTTTAAGACCAAATGATACCCTTTTAAGCATAACAGGAAAACCATATGATACACTTGATGAAGTAATTGGTATAACTCCTAATGATAGTTCATTAAAATCATTTGGAGTAAAGTATGAACAAATAGATTTAGTTGATAATAATTTTGACTTTAAAAAAATAGAAGAAAGATTGAATAAAGATTTTGTTAAAGTAATTGAAATACAAAGATCAAAAGGTTATTCTACAAGAAAAAGTATTTCAATAGAAAGCGTAGAAGAAGTAATTAAATTAATAAAAAAAGTTAGTCCTAAAACAATTGTTATGATAGATAATTGTTATTGTGAATTTGTTAGTTATAAAGAACCAACTGAAGTAGGAGCAGATGTTGCTGTAGGTTCTTTAATTAAAAATTTAGGTGGAGGAATAACACCAAATGGAGCTTATATTGTAGGTAAAAAAGATTTAATAAATCTTGTAGCAGAACGTCTTACTGTTCCAGGACAAGGAAAAGAAGTAGGACCATCTTTAGGATTTAATAAACAAATACTTCAAGGACTTTTTTTAGCACCTCTTGTCGTAGCTAATAGCTTAAAAACAGCAATATTTACAAGTAAAATAATGGAAACTTTAGGATATGATGTTGAACCAAAATATAATGAAGAAAGAGTAGATATCGTTCAAAACATAATATTTAATAATAAAGATGATTTAATTAATTATTGTAAAGGAATTCAAAAAAGTTCTGCGATAGATTCTAATTCAATCCCAGTTCCAACACCTACACCAGGTTATGATGATGAAGTAATCATGGCAAGTGGAAGTTTTACGCAAGGCTCATCAATTGAATTTTCATGTGATGGTCCAATTAGACCACCTTATATTGCATATCAACAAGGTAGTTTAACTTATGAATATGGTAAACTAGGTGTTCTAACAGCAATAAAAGAATTAAATAAATAATAAAAAGATATTTAGATATAATAATATTTAGATATCTTTTTTCATATATTTTAATATATGTAGCACTCATACTTGACAAGTGCCAAATAGTGTAGTATAATATAATTCGAAAGGAAAGTGATATATATGAATATTTTTAATAATGAAGAAGAAAATGAAAATGTTTTAGAAAAATATGGAAGAAACATTACTGAACTTGCTAAAGCAAGAAAAATAGATCCTGTTATAGGAAGAGATGAAGAAGTTAGAAGTATTACACGTATACTATCTAGGAAAACAAAGAATAATCCCGTTTTAATTGGTGAACCTGGTGTTGGTAAGACTGCTATTGTTGAAGGTTTAGCTAATAGAATAGTTAAAAATGATGTTCCAGAAAGTTTAAAAAATAAAACAATTTGGGAGCTTGATATGGCTAGTTTAGTAGCAGGTGCTAAATATCGTGGTGAATTTGAAGATAGATTAAAAAAAGTATTAAATGAAGTTAAAAAAAGTGAAGGTAACATAATTATGTTTATTGATGAAATACATATGATTGTAGGTACTGGAGCAGTTGAAGGAGCAATGGATACAGGTAACATTTTAAAGCCAATGTTAGCACGTGGTGAAATTCATGTAATCGGAGCAACCACTTTAAATGAATATAGAAACTATATTGAAAAAGATGGAGCTCTTGAAAGAAGATTTCAAAAAATAATTGTCCATGAACCAACTGTTGAAGATACAATTACAATTCTTCGTGGATTAAAACAAACTTTTGAAGTTCATCATGGAGTTACAATTGAAGATAAAGCGTTAGTAAGCGCCGCAACTTTATCAAATAGATATATAACAGATAGATATTTACCAGATAAAGCAATAGATCTTGTTGATGAAGCGTGTGCTACCATTAGAGTCCAAATGGATTCTGTACCAACTTCTTTAGATGAAGTAAGAAGAAATATAATGCGTCTTGAAATAGAAAATGAAGCTATAAAAAAAGAAAAAGATGAACTTTCACTTGCTAGAAAAGATGAAATATTAAAAGAATTAAATATTTTAAAAGAACAAGAAAAAGAATTAACTTTATCATGGGAAAAAGAAAAAGAATTAAATGATAAAATAAAAACAAAAAATGAAGAATTACAAAAAGCAAGATATGATCTTGAAAAATCTGAGAATAATTATGATTTAGAAACAGCAGCAAGATTAAGACATGGTGTAATTCCAAGTTTAGAAAAAGAACTAAAAGAACTTAATAATGCTAATGAAAATAGATTATTAAGTAACGTTGTTAATAGTGAAAGTATAGCAAGTGTTATTTCTCGTTGGACTTCTATTCCAATAGCAAAACTTGTAAGTAGTGAAAAAGATAAATTATTAAGTCTTGAAGATAATTTAAGAAAACAAGTTATGGGACAAGATAATGCTCTTCATTTAGTAAGTAATGCTATTATAAGAAGTAGAAGCGGAATTAAAGATCCAAATAGACCAATTGGTTCATTTATCTTTCTTGGTCCAACTGGAGTTGGTAAAACTGAAGTTGCTAAGGCATTAGCAGAAGAACTTTTTGATGATGAAAAACATATGATAAGAATTGATATGAGTGAATATATGGAAAAATTTAGCGTATCAAGATTAATTGGTTCTCCTCCAGGATATGTTGGATATGAAGAAGGTGGAGAATTAACAGAAAAAGTAAGAAGAAATCCTTACAGTATAATTCTTTTTGATGAAATAGAAAAAGCACATCCAGAAGTACTAAATTTACTTCTTCAAATTCTAGATGATGGAAGATGTACTGATTCACAAGGTAGAACAGTAGATTTTAAAAATACAATTATCATAATGACATCAAATGTTGGAAGTGAATATATTTTAGAAGGTAAAGAAGATAAAGTATTAGATGAACTTCATAACTATTTTAAACCTGAATTTATTAACAGAATTGATGAAGTAATTGTATTTAATAAATTAACTAAAGATGTTTTAAAAGATATTTTAAATAAAATAATTAAAGAAGAAGAATTAAGATTAAAAGATTTAAATATTAAAATTAATCTTGATGATAAAGCTATTAACTATTTTGTTGATAATGGTTATGATGAATTTTATGGTGCAAGACCTTTAAAAAGACTTGTAGCTAAAACACTTGAAACATTCTTAGCTAAAAAAATTATTAATAATGAAATTAAATATGGTGATGTTATTAACATTACATATGACAATGAAATAAAAATTAAGTAGACAAATTTTGCCTACTTTTTGTATAATTTAATAAGAGAGGTATTAATATGATAGAAAACAAACATTTAGGGGCTTATGGAATAGTCATTAAAGATGAAATAAATGATGATTCCCTTGGAGCAGAGTTTTTTGATATAAATAGTTTATCTAAAAATAATTTATCTTTAATAGCAATATTAGAATTAGAAAAATTAGGATATAAATTAAAATGAATATCCAAGAAGAATTATTTAAATTACAAGATTTAAATTATAAAAACTTTACATCAAAACTAATACCTAATATTAATAAAGATGTTATAATCGGAGTAAAAATACCATTAATAAGAACTTTAGCTAAAAAAATAAACTTTGAAGATACAATTAAATTTATAAATGATTTACCACATAAATATCATGAAGAAAATATCCTCCATACTTGTTTAATGAATATTTATATAAAAGATTTAGATACATATTTAGAATATTTAGATAAGTTTTTACCATATATAGATAATTGGGAAGTATGTGACGTTTTAAATCCTAAAATATTTAAAAAGGATTATAATAAAGTTCATAAATATTTACTTAATATATTAAAAGATAAAAGAACTTATTATAAAAGATTTGCTATTGTTAGCTTATTACAATTTTATTTAGGAAATAACTTATATAAAAAAGATTTAATAACTTTAAGTAAGATAAAAAGTAATGATTACTATGTTAATATGGCTATTAGTTGGTATTATAGTGTTGCTTTAATAAAAAACTATGAAGAAGTTATACCTTTATTTGAAAATAAAATATTAGATAAATGGATACATAATAAATCAATTCAAAAAGCTATTGAAAGTTATAGAATTAGTGATGAAATAAAATCTTATTTAAGAAGTCTTAAAATTAAATAAAAGTTACATTTTTAATTAAATTGAATAGGTAAAAAAACCTGTTCTTTTTTATTTGAAAATGTAGCACCTGTTAAAAAAACAATGAAAAAATATTGACTAGGGGGGGGTAAGTTATATAATAACCTTATAAAGTAAAAAAGTAAGGTTGTTGATAATAAATGAAGATTATTAGATTTTTAAAAACGGATGTAAAAATAATAAATAGTTATTTTTTAATAGCGATAATATTAGTTATATTAATAAGTGTAGGATACTTTAGTTATGCTTTATTTAGTTTTACAAAAACAAGTAATAATATAATAGAATTAACAGTAGGAGAATTAAAGAAAAGCGGAGTAGATACCCTTATAAAATTAACAGATAATACAAATGATAGTGGATTATATACAATAACACATCCAAAAGATACAACACTTCAAATAGGAAATGATAAAGATATAACAGAATATAGATATCGTGGAGCAAGTCCTAAAAACTATGTAACATTTAATAATGAAGTATGGAGAATAATAGGAATATTCCCAACAGATGATGGAACAGGTAAAATAGAAAATAGAATAAAATTAGTAAGAAATGAAAGTATAGGAAATAAGTATTGGAATACAGGTAAATCAAATAATTGGGCTAGACCAACAACATTAAATACAGAATTAAATGGAGCATATTTAAATAATTATGCAACTATAGCACAAAATATGATAGGAAATGCTAAATATTATTTGGGAGGATATAATGGTAGTAATGTAACAGCAGATACAATATATCAATATGAAAGAAAAATAAGTGGAAGTGGAACATATTATTATGGAACAAATCCAAATAATTGGGTTGGGAAAGTTGCTTTAATGTATTTAAGTGATTATGGTTATGCAGCGAGCGAAGAATGTACAAAAACATTATCTAATTATAACGATTTAACATGCAAATCAAATAATTGGTTATTTGATAAAAATTATCAGTGGGTATTGTTTCAGAATCCCTATCGTAGATACACTGTATATCGTGTTGTTCCGGATGGAAATTATGGTAATCTAAATGTATACGAAAACTTATACAATGTTAGACCAACACTATATTTAACTTCATCAGTTAAAATAACAGGTGGAGATGGAACAAGCACTAATCCATATACACTTGGATTATGAAAATAAGATTTAATTATTTACATAATCTTCTTTTTTTTATATAATAGTCTTATAAAGAATAGGGGAATGATTTATGAAAACATTAACAAAAGAAGAACTTATAAAAATAAATAAATATTTTAATGCATGTAATTATTTAAGTGTGGCACAACTTTATTTACTTGATAATGTTTTACTTAAAAGACCACTTAGTATTAATGATATAAAACCTAAAGTAGTAGGTCATTTTGGAACAGTACCAGGACAAAATTTTATATATGTTCATTTAAATAGGATAATAAAAAAATATAATTTAAATATGATATATATTTCAGGACCAGGGCATGGGGGTAATGCTTTAACTTCAAATACTTATCTTGAAGGTAGTTATTCTAAAATATATCCTGAAATAAATGAAGATTATGAAGGATTAAAGAAATTTTGTAAACAATTTTCTTTTCCTGGGGGAGTGTCAAGTCATGTATCTCCTGAAACACCTGGATCAATTCATGAAGGTGGGGAACTTGGTTATAGTTTAAGTCATGCCTTTGGAGCAGTACTTGATAATCCAACTTTAATTGCAGCTTGTGTCGTGGGTGATGGGGAAGCTGAAACAGGACCACTTGCTTGTTCTTGGAATGCAATTAAGCTTATAAATCCTAAAAAAGATGGTATTGTTTTACCAATAGTTCATTTAAATTCTTATAAAATAGCTAATCCTACGATTATGGGAAGAATGACTAATGATGAGATTACTTCATATTTTAAAGGACTTGGTTATAAAACATATTTTGTATGTGGAAAAGAACCATTACTTATGCATGAAGAAATGGCTAAAACTTTAGAGTTGGTTTTAAAAGATATAAGAAAAATAAAAAATGGTAACAGTAGTTTATATCCTGTTGTTATTTTAAAAACACCAAAAGGATGGACTGGTCCTAAAAAGGTTAATGATTTACCTGTAGAAAATAGTTTTAGATCACATCAAGTACCTTTAACTGTGGATAAAGATCATTTAGAAAATATAAAAGAACTTGAAAAATGGTTAAAAAGTTATCATCCTGAAGAATTATTTAACGAAGATGGAAGTATAAAAGAAGATTTAAAAAGTTTAAGACCAGATGAAAAACATTTAATGGGACTTAATCCTAATACTAATGGGGGATTATTATTAAAAGAATTAAAAGTTCCAAGTTATAAAAAATATGCTTTAAAAATTAAAACTCCAGGAGAAGTATATGCAAGTGATATGCTTGAACTTGGTAAGTTTATAAAAGATATCGTAAAGTTAAATCCTGATAACTTTAGAATATTTGGTCCTGATGAAGCGTTATCTAATAGATTAAATCATGTGTTTGAAGTAACTAACAGAAGTTTTGATGGAAGAATACTTAAAACAGATGAATATTTAAGTCCAGATGGAAGAATAATTGATTCAATTTTATCAGAACATTTATGTGAAGGACTTCTTGAAGGATATATTTTAACAGGAAGACATGGGTTTATTCATAGCTACGAAGCTTTCATAAGAATAATTGATTCAATGGCTAGTCAACATGCTAAATGGTTAAAAGTAAGTAATAGTCTTTCTTGGAGAAAAGAAATAGCCAGTTTAAACTATATTTTAACAAGTCATGTATGGCAACAAGATCATAATGGCTATACTCATCAAGATCCAGGTTTTTTAAATCATTTAGCTACAAAGAAAGCTGATACAGTTAGAATGTATCTACCAATTGATACTAATACTTTATTATCTTGTTTTAATCACTGTATAAGATCAAAAAATTATATAAATGTAATTATTGCATCCAAACATTTAAGACCACAATATTTAAGTTATGAAGAAGCAAATCTTTTGTGTGAAAAAGGAATAAAAGAATTAGATTTTATTTCATGTAAAACAAAAGATCCTGATATAGTTATGGCTTGTTGTGGTGACACCCCAACACTAGAAGTAATATGTGCTACTAAAATAATGAGGAAATATTTAAAAAATATAAAAATAAGGGTAGTAAACGTTATTGATTTAATGAAATTACAAACTTCTAAAATGCATCCTCATGGTTTAACAAATAAAGAATATGATTCAATATTTACAAAAGATAAGCCAATTATTTTTGCTTTCCATGGTTATCCTAATTTAATACATGAATTAACTTATAAAAGAACAAATAAAAATCTTCATGTAAAAGGTTATATTGAAGAAGGTACAATAACAACGCCATTTGATATGAGAGTTCAAAATAAGATAGATAGATATAATCTTATCTTAGATGCTTTAAAATATCTTGATGAAACAAGTGATACTAAAAAACTTAAATTATATTGTAAAAATATTTTAAAAAAACATGAAAAATACATAAAAGAATATGGTAAAGATATTGAAGAAGTAGAAAACTTTAAAATATAAAAACACAGAATTAATCAATCTGTGTTTTTTCATGTTTAATTTCTTCCCAAGCTAAATCTTTTTTAACCAATGCTTTTATAAAACAATAAATATATGTTGATAAAAATATAGGATTATATAAACAAGATAATATTTTATATTTTAAGCTCATATTAAGTTTATTATTTTCTTTTAATATTACATAAAAAGTTAATCCTGCAAGAAGTAAATATGCTATTAATAAAATATTAATACAATTTTTAAATGTTGTAAAAAATAAGTTATTACTTTTTATTAAGTAATGAATTGATAAACTAAAATTAGTAATAAATAATATAGCAATACCAACTATTACAAATAAATATGGAATAATTCCCATAAGTTTTGAATAATCATCTTTTATATCTTTTAATCTTATTTTTCTTGCTTCCAAAAAACCTTTAACCCATCTAGTTCTTTGTTTAATAGAGTCTTTCATTTTTGTAGGTTGTTCATCATAAAATATAGCATTTTTATTATAATAACTTGATATATTATTAGCTTCAGCATATAAAGTTAATTCATAATCTTCAGTTAAAGAATGAAAAGGATAACCATTTAATTTTTCTACTAATTCTCCACTTATATAAAAACCAGTTCCTGAGATTATCATTGATTTATGCATATGATTATTATATTCATTAAATAAAGTATTCATAAAAGAAAAAGTAAGACCAGAACAAGAACTTATTATATTAGAAGAATTTTTTATATTTCTATAACTTGTTGCAATATCATATCCTTTTTTATAAGTTTTAAGCATTTCATTTATAAAATTTTTACCTAATATATTATCAGCATCCATAATAAAATATAAATCATAATGCTTTTTCTTTAATATATCTTTTAAACATTCATCTAAAGCATAACCTTTTCTTCTTCTATTTTCTATATTTTTTCTTACATATATATTTCCACCATATTCTTTTACTATTTTAACAGTTTCATCTTTTTTATCTTCTACGATTACATATACATTATTCATATTAGGATTTTGTAATTTAATACTATCTAATAAGTTTTTTATTACTTTTGATTCATTTCTAGCAGGTATAATTATAGCATATTCATCTATTGTTCTTTTTTTTAAATTTTGTTTTCTTGTATATTCAAATATAAAAGATAATAAAAATAATGTAATTCCAATTGAAATAAGAACAATACTTATTACATATATTGCATGCATACTTAATTTTCACTTCCTTATTTAAAAATCATATTGTTGTATGTTTTCTTTAATCTTTCATCATCATAATATTTATCTAAAAACTTTCCATAGTGAGTAAATGGTTTAACATCATTTCTTCTAAAGTTTTGTCTAATAACGGCAGAAAAAGATATAAACATATTTAAACACATTAATATAACTATAAATGGCATAACTTTATTTCCGATATCTTTTGGTATTTTTTCAATTGAATTTGATAAAAATGGATAAATAATATAAACAAATATTACCCCAAGAAGCCCCCAAAACATCATAAAGATAATTGTTGTTCTTCCATTTATGTTTAATAATTTTTGTGAGTAGTCCCATGATACGGAATTAGTAAATGTTTCTTGTAAAAAACTTATTAAATATTCTACTATTCCTCCTGCTAAAGATGTGTATAAAAAAGTTTTAAAAACAGGTTTTTCTGTTTTAGCAAATAAAGCCATAATAACAGCACCAAAACCATATACAGGACTAAACGGTCCATATAAAAGACCTCTTCTTGTTTCAATATGAAAACTACCGTTTATTAAAAATCTAAAAATATTTAAAATAAGTTCTTCATATATAACACCAAAAATACAACCAATTATAAAGATTAAAAATAATTTATAAAAACAAAAACCCTCGGCGAATTTTTCTTCTTTTTTTACATCATTAGACATACAATTACTCCTTAAGTATGTATTTAGTATAACACAAGTCAAATAAAAAAAGAAATAATTTTACTTATTTCTTTGAAAAAATATTACATATAATTATCTTTTCTTACTTCCATAAAACTTTGTGGATGCTTACATACAGGACAAATATCTAGTGCTTCATTACCAAAATAAACATGACCACAATTTCTACAAATCCACATTTTTTCACCATCTTTTTTAAATACACGATCATCTTCAATATTTTTTAGTAATCTTAAATATCTTTCTTCATGTTCTTTTTCAATTTTACCTACGGCATCAAAAAGATAAGCAAGTTCATCAAATCCTTCTTCTTTAGCAGTTTTAGCAAACTCTTCATACATTGTTGTCCATTCATAATTTTCACCACTTGCAGCATCTTTTAAATTAGTTTTTGTTTCAGGAATAGAACCTTCATGTAAATACTTAAACCATAATTTAGCATGTTCTTTTTCATTTTTAGCAGTTTCTTCAAAGATTTCAGCGATTTGTTCGTAACCATCTTTTCTTGCCTGTGATGCATAATAATCATATTTATTTCTAGCTTGACTTTCTCCTTTAAAAGCATCCATTAAGTTTTTTTCAGTTTTTGTTCCTTTTAATTCCATATTTACCTCCTAGTAATATTATAAAAAGTTATTAACTTTTTTGTCAATAACTTATTTTCTATATTTTAATTCACCCATACGAGAAGTAGGAACAAATCCATCTTCTGCATCGATTACATCAAGAATTCTATTAACAATAGTAGCACAAGTAAGTTTTACTGTGTCAGGTTTTGTTATAACCATATTTGTAGTAGGTTCTCCATATACAGTCCAAATATTTTGGTCTACATCTGTTTTTGAATATACTTTGCCAATACATTCAATTTCAAGAGTTATACCTTCTTTAGTTTGTGTAGTAACAACAGCGCTCATACCAGTTGCATATCCTTTTTTTATAGTCATATTAAGTGTTTTTGAAACTAAATTCTTTTTATATGTAATAGGAACACACTTTTGATTTTGACTAACAACAGTTAAACCTAATTTATCACATAACCATCCAGTAGTATTCCACATATAAGAAGGTAAGAATTCTCCTTTTTTGATTAGTTTTTTTCTAGCTTCTTCATCAATATTATCACTACTTGCAACATCTTTTTCAAACTCTTTTAAAGTAAGACCTGCGCCATGTGCTTTAGCAAGTGCTATACCATAATCTTCAACATTATAAGAAGAACTTCCTTTAATTTTAGTTATTTTATCAGTTGCTCCAGCGATAGTATAAATAAGATTTCCCCAGAAAGCATCTTGATAACCACTTCCTGTTATCGTACAATGATTCTTCTTAGCAAGATCATCAATTTTTTTAGTAATTGTAGGACTTGAATTGAATGGATAAAAAGCCTCTTCACATGTTGTAATAGCATTAATTCCAAGTTTAGCACATAACTCTAAGCTTTCTTCAACATCTTTCATTAAACTCATTGTTGTAATAATACAAATATCAGGTTTTGTTTTTTTCATCATTTGTTCTGCTTCAAGAGGACTAACAATAGTAACATTTAAGTTTTCTCCTTTTAAAACAGTAGAAACATCTTTACCAATTAAATCTGGATTAACATCAACTGCTCCCACTAAGGTATAACCTTTTTCAATAGCATATTTCATTGTATAAACAGCCATTTTTCCACATCCATATTGAACAAATTTAATATTTTTCTTTTTCATACATAAAACTCCTTTCTTATTATATATATATTATATATTATTTTAAAAAGAAATTATATATTTTAGACAAAGATTTACATTTTTTTAACAAAAAAGAAGTCAGACCCCCTGAAAGGCTGACTTCAATAAAAAGAATAAAAAGGGGTTGGCTAGTGTGATACTAGCAGCCAATTTAACTTATAACATTTATGCCTATAAGTTCAATTGGTGCTTACTATAATAATCGAAAAGACTATGAAAGTCAACTTATTTTTACATATTTTTTAAATTTTTAAAAAATATTGAACTTTTTATACTAAAATGATATTATATATGTATAATATAGATAGAAAAAATGAGGTTTTTATGAAATTAAAAAAAATTACAATTATTATGGGGTTAATTTTACTTTTACCATTAAATATTAAAGCATTAACAGCAGATTTAGACTGTGGCTCAAATACAAATTTTCATATAAATAGTGATGTTATATGTAAATTATTTGTAAATCCTGAAGGAAGTTTAATATCTAGCTTTAAAGCTGATATTACATATCCAAATGATATAACACTATTTGGAATTCAATCATCATGGATTAATTCATCAACAAGTAACAGAATTGATATGAAAATGCAAACATCTACAGGAAATGAAGGTATTACAAATAAAACAGAAATTGCTACTTTAAAGTTTAAAACTACTACTTCATATGGTGATAAACAAATAAAACTAAGTGGTGGTGATTTAGGACAAACAGTTTCAATAAAAGAAATTCATGTTATTTCAGATAATAATAAATTAAAAAGTTTAAATGTAATTGGAGAAAATATTAAATTTGATAAAAATGTAGAAGAATATGTACTTAAAACCAATAAAGATTCGATAGATATTAAAGCAGAATTAGATGATACTAATGCAAGATATGAGCAAAATTTTGGTCCAAGAAAAGTTTCACTTAATTATGGTGAACAATCAATAAATATTGTTGTCATAGCAGAAAATAATGAAAAAAAAACATATACTTTAAAAGTTACAAGACAAGATAACAGAAGCACAAATGATAATTTATCAAATATAGTTGTTTCTTTTGGAGAATTATCTCCAAAGTTTTCTAAAGATGTTTTAAATTATACACTTGAAGTGCCAAATAATGTTGAATCATTAACTGTAACACCAACTTTAGAAGATAAAAAAGCAGAATTTGTTTCAGGGTATGGTCCAAGAACAATAGATTTGAAACTTGGAGAAAATATTATTTTAATTCAAACTCAAGCAGAAAAAGGGAATATAAAAACATATACAATTAAAGTTAATCGAAATGATAAAGCTGCAAATAACTATTTAAGAAGTATTAGTTTAAGTAAAGGTAGAATAAATTTTGATAAAAATATTTTTGAATATAAAGTAAATGTTGATTATAATACAAAAGAATTTTTAATATCTGCAATAGCAGATGAAAAAACATCAAGTGTGGAAGTGGTAGGAAATAAAGAATTAAAAGTAGGAGAAAACATTTATTTAATTAAGGTTTTAGCAGAGAATAAATCAGAAAGAATATATAAAATTATAGTTAATAGATTAGAAGAAGGAATTGTTTTATCAAATAATAATTATTTAGCTAATCTTTCAATAAAAAACCATTCAATAGCGTTTGTTAAAGATAAGTTAAATTATGACATTACTTTAACAAATGAAGAAACTTTAGATTTAAAATATGATTTAGAAGATGAAAAAGCCTTTGTTAAAATTGAAGGAAATAATAATTTAAAAAATAATAGTGTTGTTAAAATTATTGTAACGGCTGAAGATGGTTCTACTAGAATATATAATTTAAATATAATAAAAAGCAAAGATTTTAACTATTTAATATTAATTATTCCATTAATAGGAGTATTACTTATACTTGGAGTGATTATGACAATAAAAAAAGTAAAATCAAATAAAAAAGAGGTTAATCCTGTTAATGAAGAAGTTGTTAAAGAAAAAAAATTAGTTCTTAATGATAAAAAGGAAGAACCAAAGAAATTTAAAGTAAAATATAAATCACTTGATGATACTTTAATTGTAAAGGATAAGTAAAAAAAACATAGATACTTAAATTTAAGTGTCTATATTTTTTTCTTGTTTTTTATATTATATTATTGTATAATTTAGTTAAGAATTGATAAGAGGTATTATTATGAGGAAAATATTTAACAGTATTGATATAGGAACTGATGAAGTTAAATTAGTTACTGCTGAACTTTATAATGGTAAGTATAATATTTTATGTTCTACTTCAGTTAAAACAAGTGGAGTAAGACAAGGTTTAATTGTAAATTTAGTGGGAATAACTAATTCTATAAAAAAGTGTGTGAGATTAGCAGAAAATAAATTAGGAACTAAAATAGATAAAGTAATCGCGGTTATTCCATCACAAAATATATCTTTTGATATTGTAACAGGAAAATCTAAAGTAACAACAGAAGATGGAACAGTTGATGGAAAAGCAATTTTTAATTCAATAGGAAATGCAATAAAATCTAAAATAACTAATGAAACAGAAATAGTTACAACAAATCCAATTGAATACAAATTAGATAATAAAACAAAAGTTAAAGATGCATTAGGACTTAAAGCTAAAGAAATAAGTTCAAGAGTAGTTATTAGTAGTGTACCTAAAAAAAATGTTTATTCTGTTGTAAATATTTTAGAAAATTTAGGTATTGAAGTAATAGATATATGTTTTTCATCAATTGGAAATTATTATGCAATTAAAACACCTGAATTAGATAGTAAAGTTGTGGCAATGGTTGATATTGGAGAAGAAAAAACAAATGTTGCTATTTTAAATAAGGGAGTTATGATAAAAGAAAGTATTTTACCTTTTGGAGGTAATGTTTTAGATGATGAAATAGCATTTAACTATAAAACAAAAGATGCAGATAGCAGAAAAATAAAAGAAGAATTTGCTGTTGTTAATAGGAAATATGCTGATGTAGATGAAAACTATAAATGTGTTAATAGAATTAATCAAGAAGTTATTATTAATCAATATAGATTGGCAGAAAATTTAGAAAAAAAAGCTGTTGAAATGTTAAAAAGTATTAAAAATGAAATAAATAACTTAACAAAAAGAGAAATTGGTTATATAATAATTACAGGTGGTATTACTACGATGCAAGGTTTTAATACAATTGTAGAAGAACTTTTTGTAAGAAATGCTACTGTTATGAATTTAGGAATAATAGGAATAAGAAATAATAAATACGCATGTAGCTATGGCGTAATTAAATATTTTGTAGAAAAATTAGATTTAAGAGAGAAAAAATACACTATGTATGGTGATGAAAAAATAGAAGAAATTATGTCTACAAGAAAGAAAATAGGGGCAACTGGTGTGCTTGGCAAAGTATTTGATAAGATTTTTGATTAGGAGATGATGATATGTTTGATTTAGCTATGATGGATCAATTAGCCAAAATAAAAGTAGTTGGCGTTGGTGGAGGCGGAGGTAATGCCATAAACCGTATGATAGATGCAGGGGTTCGTGGAGTTGAGTTTATTGCAATAAATACAGATGGACAAGCTCTTGCAGTTTCAAAAGCAGAAAAGAAAATTCAGTTAGGACCTGGGCTTGGAGCTGGTGCTAAACCTGAATATGCAAGAGAATTTGCAGTAAAAGAAAAAAAAGAAATAGAAGAAGTATTAAAAGGTGCCGATATGGTATTTATAACATGTGGTATGGGTGGAGGAACTGGTACTGGAGCTGCTCCAGTTGTTGCAGAAATAGCTCAAAATTTAGGAGCTTTAACAGTAGCGATAGTTACTCGTCCATTCTCATTTGAAGGAAAAAGAAGAATGGATAATGCCATTGGTGGTATTGAAGAACTTAAAAAACATGTTGATACAATTATCGTTATACCAAATGATAGATTAAGAGAAATCATTGATAAATCAACATCAATGTTAGATGCCTTTAAAGAAGTTGATAATGTATTACTTCGTGGAGTACAATCAATTTCAGATTTAATCGCAGTAGTAGGACTTGTAAACCTTGACTTTGCCGATGTTCGTGCAGTTATGGAAAAATCAGGTAGTGCAATTATAGGAATAGGAATTGGTATGGGAGAAGATAGAGCAATGGACGCTGCTAAACAAGCAGTATCATCTCCACTTCTTGAAACATCAATTCATGGAGCAACAGATGCAATTGTAAATATTACTGGTGGTTCTAATCTTACTTTATTTGAAGCAGAACAAGCAGCAGAAGTTGTTAGAGCAGCATCAAATACTGATATAAATATTATCTTTGGTTCAGTTATTAATGAAAACTTAAATGATGAAGTTATTGTTACAATAATCGCTACAGGTTTTGATAAAAAAGCAAATCAAAAAGTAATGTACGATCAAATGAGTACTACTCGTAGAACTCCAGAAGTAAGTTATGAAGATGATGATGATGATAATGGTTCATCTAGTTTTGAACCAACAGAAATAGATATTCCAAGATTTTTACAAAATAAAAACTTTTAAGCAACGCAAGTTGCTTTTTTTATGTTTTTAATATATAATTTGTTTGTATGTGTGTCCCCGTAGCTCAGCTGGATAGAGCAATTGCCTCCTAAGCAATAGGTCGGAAGTTCAAATCTTCTCGGGGACGCCATTTTTTATTAAAAAATTAGAAAGAAAAATTGTAAAGATTAAGAAAATCTATTGAATAAGATTATTTTAATATGCTACAATAATTTTGGTGATAGAAATGGAATATAAAATAACAATTCACGATGAAAGTGAAACAATTGAATTAGCAGAAAATTTTGAATCAGAAAAGTTTCCAAATATGGTCATTTGTTTAAATGGGGATTTAGGTAGTGGTAAAACCGTATTTGCCAAAGGTTTTGCTAATGCTTTAGGAATAGAAGAACAGGTTACATCCCCAACTTTTAATATTGTAAAAGAATATTATTCAGGAGAACTTCCTTTTTTTCATATGGATGTTTATCGTATTGATGAAGGTGGATTTGATATTAACTTTAGTGAATACTTTGTTAAAAAAGGTGTTTCAATAATTGAATGGGCTTCTTTAATAAAAGAAGAACTTCCTGATGAAAGATTAGAAATAAATATTAAAATAATAGATGAAGAAAAAAGATTATTTATAATTAAGCCAATTGGAAAAATATATGAAGATTTATGTGAGGCAGTATTATGATAAGTCTTTTTTTAGATACTTCATCTAGCAATTTAAATGTTGGTGTTTTAAAGAATAAAGAATTATTAAAAGAAAAATATATTCATTTTGAAAAAGATTTATCTAAATATGCTTTAAATGAAATAAAAGAATTACTTGATAATTTAAATTTAAAACCTAATGATATAGATAATATTTATTGTGTTAATGGTCCAGGTTCTTTTACAGGACTTAGAATTGGAGTAACAATAGCTAAAACATTTGCTTGGGGTTTAAATAAAGATTTATATAAAGTGTCTAGTTTATTTGCCATGGCCAGTAGTATAACTAATAGTGATTATATAATTCCTTTAATTGACGCTAGAAGAAATTATGTTTTTGCAGCAATATACGATAAGTCTTATAATGTTGTTATGGAAGAAAAATATATTTCTAAAGATAAATTACTTAATGAAGTAAATAAATTAAATGGCACAATAACATATGTTGCAACAACTAATATTGATGGATTTGATGTGAAAATTTATGAACCTGATTTAAATAATTTATTTAAGTATTTAAAAGATGATAAAGTTAATATACATACTTTTGTACCTAATTATTTAAAACAAACTGAAGCAGAGGAAAATTTAAATAAATGATAAAAGAAATAGCTAAAGAAAAAGTAATTAATATATTTAATATAGATGAAATAGATAGTCCTTTTAGAAAATATTTTTGTTATGAGGAAGAAGATATTTTAGGTTATTTTTGTATTGATATAATATATGAAAAGATAGAACTTGTTAACATTTTTGTTAAAAATGAATATAGAAATAGAAAAATAGGAACTTTTATGTTAAAATATTTAATTGATTTTGCAAGAAATAATAATATTTATAATATAACTTTAGAAGTTGATGAAAATAATATTTATGCAATTAAGTTATATGAAAAATGTGGGTTTATAAAAAAAGCAATAAGAAAAAATTACTATAATAATAGTGATGGGATACTTATGGAGTTGATTATATGAAAGATGTTTATATTTTAGGAATAGAATCTAGTTGTGATGAAACTAGTTGTTCGATAGTAAAAAATGGTTGTGAAGAGATAACTACAGTTATTTTAAGTCAAATAGATATTCATACATTATATGGAGGAGTTGTACCTGAAATAGCTAGTAGAAATCATGTTAAAGATATTACTTTTGTAATTGAAAAGTGTTTAAAAGATGCAAATATGACAATGGATGAAATTACTGCTATTGCAGTAACTTATGGACCAGGTTTAATTGGATCATTACTTGTAGGATTAGAAGCTGCTAAAACACTTGCTTATATATATAATAAACCTCTTATTAAAGTACATCATATCGCAGGTCATATTTATGCTAATAATATTGAAAAAGAAATGACTTTTCCATTAATGTGTTTAGTAATAAGTGGGGGACATACCAAACTTGTTTACATGAAAGATCATTATAATTTTTTGGAAGTAGGGGAAACTTTAGATGATGCTGTTGGAGAATGTTATGATAAAGTTGCAAGAGTTATGAATATAGGTTATCCTGGAGGGCCTGTTGTTGATAAACTTGCTCATTTAGGACATCATACATATAGTTTACCAATTCCTAAAAACGATGATAGTTTTGATTTTAGTTTTAGTGGATTAAAAAGTGCTGTTATAAATCTCGTTCATAACGAAGAACAAAGAGGAAATGAAATAAATAAAGAAGATTTAGCATGTTCTTTTCAAGATGCTGTTGTTGAAGAATTATCTTCTAAAACAATTAGAGCAGTAAAAAAATATAAAGTTAATAATTTAATTCTTGCAGGTGGTGTTGCGGCTAATAAAGGAATAAGAGAGAAATTAACAAAACTTTCTTTAGAAAATGGTATTAACTTTTCTTATCCAAGTATGAAATATTGTACTGACAATGCTACTATGATAGCAACAGCAGGATATTTCTGTTATAAATTAAAAAATGATGACTGGTATAATTTAATTTTAAATGGTGTATCTAGTGAAAAATTATCTTAAAAAATAATAAAATTTATAAAAAAAAGAAATAATCATCTATTTTTGTAATAAAATATACTAAAAAAGGAAAAAAATTAAAGAAATTTTAAAAAAGTTCTTGTCAAAGTTTAATTTTTATAGTATCATTGATATTGCTTGGTGGTTATAGATGGGCTCGTAGCTCAGTTGGTTAGAGCACTACTCTGATAAGGTAGGGGTCGATGGTTCAAGTCCATCCGGGCCCACCATTTATAATTTTTATTATTAAATGCCTCAATAGCTCAGTTGGTTAGAGCACTTGACTGTTAATCAAGGGGTCCTAGGTTCAAGTCCTAGTTGGGGCGCCATATTTTTTGGCCCGTTGGTGAAGTGGCTTAACACAGCGCCCTTTCACGGCGTCATTCATGGGTTCAAATCCCGTACGGGTCACCAAAGTAAGAAATATCCCTTTTTAAAGGGTTTTTTTGTGCCTTTTTTTATTTTGTAAGAAAATTTATTATTTCATTGTTAATTTTATCCATTATTTTTTTGTCATAACAAAATTTTATATTATCATCAAAGATTTTCTTTTTACTTATTGTGAATTATATTTATAATAAAAACATTGACTAATAAAAGAAAATAAGATTAAAATAAAGTTGAGGTATAAATTTTTATGAATAAAGAATTGTTAAGAGAAAAATATAAATTAATAAGAAAAAGTATAACTGAAAAAAATATTAAAGATAATATTATTTATAATAAAGTGATAAATGATGATATCGTAAAAAAGTGTTCTACTATTTTGATATATGCTTCTTTTAAAGATGAAGTTGATACTTTAAAACTTATAAAGTTTTTTCTTCAAAATAAAAGGGTTGCTGTTCCTAAAATAGAAAATAATAATATGAATTTTTATTATATAAAATCTTTAGAAGAATTAAAATCTGGATATTTTGGGATACTTGAACCAGTTTCAAATGATCTTGTAACTGATTTTTCTAATTGTGTTTGCATTACTCCAGGAATATGTTTTGATTTAAATGGTAATAGAATAGGTTATGGTAAGGGATTTTATGACAAATTTTTTAATGAAGTTGACATTTATAAGATAGGATTATGTTATAAAAAGTGTCTTGTTAGGAAAATAGATGTAAATAAATTTGATAAAACAGTAGAAAAAGTAATAACAGATTAAATATTTTGTGTTATAATATTTTTATCTTTTATTGCCTAGTAGCCAAGTGGTAAGGCAAAAGACTCTGACTCTTTTATTTCGTGGGTTCGAATCCTACCTAGGCAACCAATTTAATTAATATTGATTTGTATAAAAAAACATACTATAATATGTGTAGTTAAGTTTAATATACTTAGAAAGGAAGGTAATTATGACAAATAAAGAATATGCAGATTTTTTATTAAAAACTGATTATGATTATAATTATTATTTAGAAAAATATCCCAAAAGGGCTTTAAAAGAAGGACAAATGGTTACAAGATTTGCTCCAAGTCCAACAGGATTTGTGCATATGGGAAGTTTATATACATCTTTTTCTGATTTACAGTTTGCTAAACAAACAAATGGAATATGTTATTTAAGAATTGAAGATACAGATGGAAAAAGGACCGTAGAAAATGGGGTTCAAGGGATAATAGATGATTTTAATTCTCTTGGAATAAGTTTTGATGAAGATCCAATTAAGAAAGGAAAATATGCTCCTTACATTCAAAGTGAAAGAGAAGATATTTATAAAGCCTTTGCTAAAAAGTTAATCGAAGAAGATAAAGCTTATCCTTGTTTTTGTACTGAAGATGATTTAAATAGAATAAGAGAACTTCAAGAAAAAACTAAAGATAGACTTGGTTATTATGGTCATTATGCTAAATGTCGTAATTTAACTAGGAATGAAGTGATAGAAAGAATAAATAATGGTGAAAAATATATTATTCGTTTAAAATCTAATGGAAGTTTTTTAAATAAAGTTATCTTAGATGATTTAATTAAAGGTAAAATAGAAATGCCTGAAAATGATATGGATGTTGTTATAATAAAAGGTGATGGGCTTCCAACATATCACTTTGCACATGCTGTAGATGATCATTTAATGGGAACAACGCATGTTCTAAGGGGAGATGAATGGGTGGCAAGTTATCCAATTCACGATCAATTATTTAAAATGTTAGGTTTCCCACTTCCAAAATTTTGTCATATTGCTCCGATTACTGTTCGTGAAGGGGATACAATAAGAAAACTAAGTAAAAGAAAAGATAAAGGTGCTGCGATTAGTTATTATGCTAAAGAAGGAATACCTACGGATGTTATTAGATTATATTTAGCAACAGTTAATAACTCTAATTTTGAAGAATGGTATAATGAAAACCCTACCAAAACAATTGATGACTTTACATTTACTTTTGATAAGATGCCTGTGGGTGGTTCATTATTTGATATTGAGAAATTAATAAATATTTCTAAAATATATTTTAGTCGTAAAAAAAGTGAAGATATATTAAAAGAATTATTAAAGTATTTAAGTATTTATGATAAAGAATTTTATGAAATAGTAAAAAGTAATCAAGAAAGAATGATAAGAAGTTTAGATATCGAAAAATATACATCTCGTCCAAGAAAGGATATCTCATCTTATAGTGATGTTAGAAAATATTTTTGGTATATGTTTGATGAATTATTCACAAAAGATAGATATGATAATATAGAAATAAAACCGTTTTATAATAAAGAAATGTTAATAGATTATATAACTAATATATATAATGAAGAAGATGATAATAATACTTGGTTTAATAAAATAAAAGAATTTGTTGGAAAATATAATTTTGCAAGTGAAGTAAAAGAATATAAAAAAAATCCAGATATTTATATAGGCCATGTTGGAGATTTTTGTGAAATGTTAAGGGTGGCTGTTACAACACTTTCTAATACACCTAATTTATATGATATATTATCTATTTTAGGAAAAGAAGAAATAGAAAAAAGAATAAAAATGTTTGAAGTAAAATAATAATGTTAAATGCATTATTATTTATGGTCCGTTGGTGAAGGGGTTTAACACACAAGGTTCTCATCCTTGGATTTCATGGGTTCGAAACCCATACGGATCACCAATTAATTAAATTAAATCCTTATTTTATAAGGATTTTTTTGTTTATGTAAATGTCGTGGTAATTTATTATGATTGAATAAATATATGTGACTTAAATTTTATATGTTTTTAAAAGGATGATAATTTTAACAGTAAAATAATAAAAAAACAATCTATTAGATTGCTATAGCTTTATTATCCTTTAAAGTCCATTTTGTTGAATATTTCTGTGTCATAAAACTCTTTCATTGTTATTCCGAAAACTTTACAAAATTTATAAATGTTTTTAGAACTTGGGTTTTCTACTTTATCATAAAGTAATGCATAAAGTGTTGTTGCTGGAACAGTAGAAAGCTCAGACAACTTATTTGTACTTAAATGGTTTAATTCGCAAAGCTCATTGATTCTTTCTATTACGGCTTCTGTAAAAGTCATTTTTTATTCATCTCCCATTACATATTATATTATATCAAAATAAAAATAAAATTGTTTACCGAAATCAGTTATTTTTATTAATATTAATTATAAATATTTAAAATAATCAAAAAATAGATTTGTTATAATAGAAATTGAATTATGTTTTGTAATGTAGAATAATTGTTAAAAATATTTGACAAATTTCCAAAGATATTTGGTAGAATTAAATTTAAAATTTATATATAATTATTTGTGAAAGGAGAAAAAATGAAATTAGGAGAAAATATTTTTAAATTAAGAAAGGAATATAATCTATCACAAGAACAATTGGCAGAAAAGATTAATGTTACTAGACAAACAATATCAAATTGGGAATTAGGGGAAACAGCTCCTAATCCTGAACAATTAAAATTATTATCTAAAGAACTAAATATTAGTATTGATGAATTATTAAATAATGATATAAAACAAGTGTTAGTAGAAAAAGTAAGTAATACTGAAAAACTTGCTAAGATAATAATTAAAATATTAAAAATTTTAGGAATAATTTTTGTTTTAGGTTTTGTTGTTGGAATTTTTTCATTTGGTATTTTTAATTTTACTAAAACACCAATGACAGTAGTAGAAAAGCAAACAGTACTTCTTAATTGTCAACTTAATGGTGAAAAATATGATTATTTAATAGAATATGATAAAGATGATAATATCATTGAAGCAGGTGGTAGTGATTACATTACTAATATTGTAAAAGATAAAAAAATTTATAAAGCTAAGATTTTAGTGAAATATATTGAATCATATTTTTTTGATAATGGTGGTAAGTGTTAATTAATGAAAACTAAAAAGAACAATTTATGTTCTTTTTAATTTGTTTTGCATTTATCGTATTTTTATTATAAAAATATATTTCCGAAATCGGTAAACTTATGATATAATAGAATAAGAAAAAGAAATTATGGGGATAATTTGTTTAATATGAGTTAAGATATTAAAAATATTTATTTATGATTAAGAGTTTATGGATGAATATTTTTGATATAAATATTAAATTTTGAAAGGAGGTAATAAATGAAAACATCATTGGTTATAAAATTAATTATAATTATAGCAGTTCTAGCAGGATTAGGATATATATTATATAAAGACTATTATAAATCAAAAGATTTTGTTTTTGAAGCAAAAATTAAAGAAGTAGTAGTAAATGATAATGTATATACTATTTTAGTTGAAGAATATGATAAAAAGAAAAAAGAATATGTTACTGAGTATGAATTTGAATTAAATAAAGATACTAAAATAATTTATGATAATAAAGAAACAACAAAAGATCAATTAAAGGTTAATCAAAAAGTAACTATTACAGCATCAAATGAAGTAATGCCAAGTGAACCTGCAAAATTATCTAATGTTAAAAAAATAGTAATTTCAAAAGATTAATTTTGCTAAAAAGTTTTGCTAAAAAGCAAAATTTTTTTAATTAACTTAATTAAATCATATTGACAATTATATTAAAATACATTATGATTAAAATGCGTGGTGGTATACCCGCACTACTTTTACGATTAATATGTGAAGGTAGTAACCAAAACCCCCTGAAGAGAGAGATGAATTAATATCTCTCTCATTTTTGTTAGGAAATATAAGGCGTTGGGAACAAGTTTTAAAAAAATGCATAATTATTGCAGACAATTTATATAGATAATGATATAATATATATAAGAATAGAGCAATTCATTTTTAAAATGGATTATGCTCTTTTTTTGATGGAGGTATATATGGATAAATTATGTAGAGTAAGTGAATATTTAGAAGCATCACATGCAGACTTTGATAAATATGGAATTTATGATGGGTATGCAAACACTGATTCCGAATTATATATTAATCCAAAGTTGTTGAAAAGATGCACAATAGCAGAATTAAAAGGTTCTTATAATAAAGTGGTTTCACACTTTATGAAGATAATTGATTTATTAAGAAAGAGTAAAGAAATGTCATCAAATGATTTGATGTGGCAGTGTGCCTTAAAAATGTTTAGTTTTCCCGAACCAAACGGAGTAGCATTAGGTACAAGCGAATTGTCTATTAATGGTAATGGATTAAGCGGAGAAACAGCTGAAAATGCACTAAAAAAGCTTAAAGAAATGGTGGATAATGGTATAGATGATCCACAAATCTTTGGCCTGTTAGCTGTTATTCAGAAAAATATCGGTGTCGATAGAGTAAGTGATATGATTAGTAATATAATATATGATGATTTACTGAGATATAGTGAAAACATGTTTAAAAAAATTAACGTATCCGAATTAAGTGAAATCGAATATTGTAACAGAAAGTATTATATAAAAAAGAGGCCTAATGGTTCAAATCTTATATTAATACCAAAGCAAATTCTTAGTAATATTCCTCCATTTATTGATTATTATTCCATACAGGAAATTATAGATGAAAACATAAATATCAAGAAGGAAATATATTCCATGTTTTATGAAGCAAATAAAAAGCTAAAGAACAAGACTATATCTCAGGTTAATATTCAAGATTTAGAAAAAGAACAAGTATTTGAGGTTATTAAAAAGTTCAATTTGTATACTAAAATTCTTAGTAATAATTCTTCAATAAATGTTGAACCTTATGACTTTGAAATAGATGAAGATGGAATCCATAATCCAATTGATAAGATTTCTAAGATGTATGCTGACAGGGAAAAAGATATTGTATCAGAGGTTTTAAGAATACGAAATTCAGATTTTAGTGGATTGGTAGAAGACTTAATAAATAATTATAAATTTATTATAGAAAATAAAGGGCTAAATCAAGACTTATACCATGAAATAAAGACTAAGTCTGGTAAAAAGTATCTGAGAAACAAGAACGAGGGATTCTCGCATAGATTATTTATTGCAACTATAGAGGGTATAAAAAAGATAAAAAATTTTGATTATACATTTGAACCAAAATCGGCAAATGGTGAAGTAGATTTTAGATTTACTCGTGGCGATGAAGTAATTGTAGTAGAGTTCAAGTTAAGTACAAACAAGCTTAAACATGGATACAATACTCAATTAGTAGAATATATGAAGAGGGAAAAAAGTCGCCAGGGATATTATGTTATTATAAAAGTTAAAGATGATAATAGTGTGGAAAACTTTTTGAAAAATACCAAAATCGTTGATGAAAGAAAAGCGATTGTGATAGATGGACTAATAAAGGAAAGTCCGTCACATATGTAAAAATGACCGAGAATACTAATCCTCGGTTTTATTATCTTCTAAATTATCAATTACATTTACGATTTCATTTAATGTACTTAAGAATAGGTGAGAATAAGTTTTTAATGTTTCTTCAATTTTCGTATGTCCTAAGTATTTAGCAACTACTTGGACATTAGCACCTTTGTTTATTAAAAGAGATGCACATGAATGTCTGAAATCATGAATCCTTATTTGTTTAACACCAGCAAGTTTGCAGTTTTCATTTTTATGATTAGAAAGTGTATTGCTACATACAGGAAGCATATCTCCCAGCTACAAAGAAATTATCATTGAATCCTGGTATCTTTTCTACCTCATTTTTCATTAATCTTTATAACTCCAAAGAAACAATATATATTTACTACAATCAGATTTAATTCCGTTATTTTATTAAAATGGAAATTCAAATAAAAATTGGCATATCAATATATTTTGTACGAAATGATATGCAAAATCAAAAAAAAGTGATAAAATTAAATCTAGAAGTAATAATTTGGATAAAAAAGAGAAAATATGTATTCAAATGAATTTAAAAATATTATTGAGAATGCAAGAATTGTTAAAGGAAATTCCCAAAGAGAACTTGCTAAATTATCTGGAATAAGTATAAATGTCTTAAATGATATTATTAATGGAAAAATAAAAAAAGTCAGAATTAGATTTATTAGATTTTGATGCTCAAAAAAGAAAAAAGGTAAAAAAAGCAAGACAACACTTGTTTTATACAATTGAGCATTTAAAAATAATGCAAGAAAGTAAGGATAGCTTATATACAATAGATAAAGCTATAGAAGATATTAAATGGTGTTTTGATGAATTAGAAGATGTGGAACATAAATATGATTATGATAAATTACCAAAAGATATTTAAATTAAAGTGAAGTAGAAGGTGAAAATATGAATGATCTAGTTAGTAAATACTTAAGTCAAATAAAAAAAGACGGTTTATCAAAAACCTGGGATAATATTTTAATAAACTCATTATATGGTTCTAAAGAATATAATGTTGAAAATTTTGGAGAATTATATGAAATAGGATTAGAGTACACAAATAAAATTTCAAAGAAGGAAATGGGCAAATATTATACACCAGAAGATGTTGCTTCTTTATTATCTAATTGGTTATTACCTTTAGATGGAATAAACATATGTGATGTTGGTTGTGGAACAGGTAACTTAATTTTAAATTATTTGAGTAAATTAAAAAATTATGATGCTAAAAAACTTATTGGTGGTGGTCACGTTTATTTGTATGATATTGATTCTTTAGCTTTAAAGATTTGTAAATATTCAATTGCAATTAAATATGGTGCAGATTTATTAGATAAAATTAACGATATAAAATGTGATTTTTTAAATAAAAAAATAAAATTACCAAATAATTCAAAAGTAATTTCTAATCCACCTTATTATAAAATAACGGAAATGAAAAGCACATGGAAATTAACAGATGTTATAAAAAATTCGAAAGAGTTATATTCTTCATTTATGGAAAAAATAATAACTCAAAGTGTTTCCTCAGTTATTATTACGCCATATAGTTTTATAGGCTGTGATAAATTTTACTCATTAAGACGTTTAATGAATGATTATAATGGATTTATTGTTTCATTTGACAATGTACCGGGCAATATATTTAACGGTAGAAAACATGGGGTTTTTAATTCGAATTCAACTAATTCTGTTAGGGCAGCAATAACAGTTACAGAGAATAAAACAGATAAAAAAGGATATAGAATATCCCCATTAATTAGATTTAAAACAGATGAAAGAAATATGTTATTAAATAATGAACTATTAGAGCAGTTAATAAATGATGAATATCAATTAGTTAATGTTAAACGTAAAGCGTATCATAAATGCTTCATAGAGCTTAGTAGTATTTATAATGCTTGGATGAATAAGGCTGAGAATACATTGTCAGAATTTATTACTAACAAAGATAATGGTAATAAATGTATATGTGTTCCAACAACTTGTAGGTATTTTACTGTTGGATCATCTTTTGAATTAAAACGAGATGGTAAAAGAATGTTTTATTTAAAAGATAATAAATATTACGATTATATTTATACCTTGTTAAATTCTTCATTTGCATATTGGTGGTGGAGGCTAATAGATGGTGGAATAAATTGTTCAATGTCACTAATTGGAAGTATTCCATCAATATATAACTTATTAAATGAAAACGATAAGAAAGAGTTATCAACAATTGCTAAAGACATGCAAAAGCATGAAAAAGAGTACTTGGTATATAAAAGAAATGCCAAAAAAATGCAAGAGAGTATTAAATTTCCAAAAGAATATAGAGATAAAATAAACAAGGTGTTTTTAAATGCTTTAGGTGTAGACGATGAACCTCAGGTTTTTGATATTATCCATAGTAGTGCAATCTTTAAGCAAAATGAGGAGGGTTTAAATGAGTAAAGAAAATACAATTCAAAAATTTTTAGATACGGTGTATCAAAATGATTCTTCATTAATATTAGATGAAGAATCAATTAAACGAATAAATGCATTTTTTAAAGAATATCAGGAGGAAGAAAAAAAGTTTGATGATTTTCTTTCGTTATTAGGGATAGAATTTCAAGATATTACGAAACTTCAGAGTGGAGTAATGGAAATAAAAAAACAATACGAAAGAAACATGGCTTTACAACCGGGAGTATTAAGTGAATGTAATTATGTAGAAACATTGGCAAGATTATTTAAGCTTAATAAGTGTTTAGATTTAAATAATGTGACATTCAATCAAGTACCAATTGAAGCAGCAAAGTATTTGATCCCATCAGCAGAAACAATTTCTGGTGGAAGATATTTATATTACAATACTAAAAAAGATATATTTTTATTTCAGTATGGTAATCCTGAAAGCGGAGATGCAGTAATGGTTATAGATGGTGATAAAATTAAATTAGAATTCAAAGAAAGAACAGCGAAAACAGGGGAATATGATATTACAGGACTATATGGAGAAGATGGGAAATTAATTATAAGTGATGATTTTGCAAATAAAAATCCAGAATATGTACCATTTATAGAACAATTTAATGAAGAAACCAATGTGATTGAACAAATTGGTCATAATTTTAATACATTTGATGAAGAAACAAAAATTGCTTCAATTCAAGAATACTTTATAAAAAATGAAATTGATGTATTAATATCTTCGACAAAAGAAAATGAACTAATTGCACTTACTCCTGATAGTATTACTTTAGAACTGGAAGATGGAACAAGCATAATATCAACTCAAAATAGTGAGATTAGAACATCAGGAAGAAATTATACAAAGATTTTTACTCCTGAATTATTTCGTCAAACTTTACAGAAAATTGGTGCAAAAGAAATTGATAATGAAACAGTTTTAGTAAACATTAATACTCCATTTGTAGAAAAGGTAACCGGAAGAGGATTGAATCAAATAACTAGAATAAAATTTAATAAAATATTTTTTATAAAAATTGAAAATATAACATGGCAAGATGAAAATAATATAATTTTTAAAATAAATGATGTATGTCAATTAAAACCAACGGTATCAATGCATTTAACTATACTTGCATCTAAGGGTCAATTAAAAAATGTATTTGATGACAAGAATGTTTAATAAGAGCATATAGTATGATATGTAAAATGAGTGAAAATATAGTAGGTTCAATTTATATACTTACAAATCCATCTTTTCCAGATTATGTAAAGATAGGATATTCAAAAAATGTAGAAGAAAGAATAAATAAATTAAATAATTCAGAGGCAGTTCCATTTGGATTTAGATTATATGCAACTTATGATGTTGAAACTCAATCTGCTGATAAAGTATTACATAAAATAATTGATAAATTGAATGCTGATTTAAGAAGTATTGATACTATAAATGATAAAGTAAGAGTTAGAGAATTTTATTTGATATCTCCAGAAGATGCTTATGAATTATTAGAAGATATTTCTATTATAAGTGGAACTAAAGAAAGACTTCATTTATACAAACCAACAAAGGATGAGGTACAAGAAGAAGAAACTGCTGAAAAGAACAGAGAATTATTAAAAAATAGACATCATTTTAAAGAAATAAAGTTTAAATCTAGTTTAACAAATAAAACATATTATTCTAAAACAAAAGATGATGGAACTTTAGGAATATATGAAGAAGAAACAAATAATGAAGTACCTAATAATAGTAGTCCATCAAAGAAACAAATTTTATTACAAGCTGTTAAAGATTTAAATGATGAAGTAGATAGTAATATAACTTTATATCAATTACAACATAGATTAGAAAAATTAATAAATAAGTAGATATATATAATGTCATAATGTCATTTATATAAAATTTATGTTATAATACTTATTGATAATAAGAGTGTATTTCATTATTTAAGATGGAATATGCTCTTTTTTATTTGTTATGTGGTAAGGAGGTAATAATAATGATAACAAAAATAAGAATTAAAAATTTTGGTTCAATAAAAGATGAAGAAATAATAAAATTTAATAAAGATGTGACGACGTTTATTGGTAAAAATGAATCTGGAAAGTCAACATTATTAAGAGCAATAGCCAAACTTAATAATGGGAAAATATTAGAAAGTGAGAAAAATGTTTTATTAAGGGAAGAAGACTCTGTTATTGAAGCAACGTTTAGGTTAGAATTAGATGAAATAAAAAATATTAATTTAGAACAAGAAGAAAATACAAATTATCAATTTTATAAATTTCCAGAAAATTTGGGAACTCTGTACTATACGAAAAAAATTGATGAATCTGAAAGTAAATATTATGGATTATACTATTTGAAAGAAGATAAAAAAGGAAAGAAAACTATTGAAACAAATATTAATAGTATATTTATTGAAAAAATTAGAAATACTATAATTGAATTATTAAAAAATGAAAAAGATGAAAATACTATAACTTTTTTAAATGATATTAAGAAATTTAATGAAGATGAAATAAAAAATAAATTAACTTCTTTAAATGTGGATGCTGATTTAAAGGAACAATTAGAAATAATATCATCAGAAATCAAAAAAAATAATTGGATTAATTTATTACCAAAATATAAATTTATTAGCTTTAGTTCATTTAAAGATGTTTTATCTGATAACGTTTTACTTGAAAACATAGAAAGTAATTTACAAGCATTAAATATTTTAAAAGTTGCAAATTTGAATTTAGAAAAAATAAAAAAAGCATTTGAAGAAAACGATGAAATTGCTTTAGGAGATATGGAAACCGAATATCTTGAGATAGTTTCAAAAAAATTTAAAGAAATTTTTCAACAAACAGATGAAAATTTTAAATTGAGAATAAGATTTGGAACAAGTAAAAAAGAAATTATATTTTTAACACAAGATAAAACGAGTGATTCAAAAGCAATAAATTTAAGCCAAAGAAGTGATGGATTTAAATGGTATTTATCATTATATTTAACTTTATATGAATATTTAGAAAAAAATGATAGTAGTATAAAATATATATTGTTATTAGATGAACCAAATTTATATCTACATCCTGGTGCACAAAAGAATCTTTTATTTAATGTTTTTTATAAAGAATTTTCAGATTTACAAATAATATATACAACTCATAGTCCATATATGATAGATGTTGATAATAGTTTTTCTCTAAGAATTGTTGAAAAAAATAAATCTACTAACATTTATAATAGTACTAGGGAGTATGCGGAGAAACATAGTGATTTAAAAGATGTTGATACTATGACACCATTATTAACAGCTCTGGATTTAAATATTTCAAATGATTTAATATATGATTTAAAAGATAAAATTTTTGTTGTTGAGGGAATACAAGATGTTTATATAATAAGAGCAATGATTAATAAACTTAAATATAAAACTAAAATGAAAAATATAAAATTTATATCTGGAACAAGTGCAGAAAAAGTGCCAATTACATATTCTTATTTATTTGGTATGGGATATAATGTTTATACTTTAGTCGATAAGGATAGTTCAGGACTTAAAGCAAATAAGCAAATAATTGAAGATTCAGAAGATAATGAATTATATATTAATTTATTAAATTATGATATAGTTAATGAATATCAAAATGATAAATTTCTATTAGAAAATTTATTTTCGGAAGATGATCTAAAAAAATATATACCAGAAAAAAATACAATTTATTATAAAAGAATTTATGATAATTATGAAAATTATGAATTTTCAGAAGAAACAATTTCTAATTTTAAGAAATTGTTTGATATACTAATAAAAAAATAACTGATGGATATTTTTACCCATCAGCTACCCATCAAATTAACATAAATTTATCAATTTTTGATTAAATTTTATTAAACTATATATGAGTTATATGTCGATATTACAGGGATTTTAAACAATCCTCTTTTTTGATATAATAGCCCCCTGAAGGAACCGAAAGGATCCACTTTTTGTTTGATTTATAAGGCATAAAGCCTATTTAGTAATTTTAGGTACACAAATTTAAAATAAGTTAATATTTTTTGACCAATCTAATGAAATTTTATGTTTTTTCATTAATTTTGTTAAAGATATAAAGTCTAAGAAATTGTACTTTAAAGTTTTCTTTTTTATTTGTATAATACTGACAAAAAGGAACTCTTATGCTATAATTTTGTTAGTGGAGGTGCTAGAATGCCTGAAAGAGAATTAGATTCAAGTATAAATGATTATATTGAAGCAGAACCACCTAAAAACTATGTAAAACAATCACAGTGGGATATGGCTATTGGACTTCAAGAAGTAGATAGCTTAAAACCATCTAAGTATTTAGAAAAATTATTACAAGAAAATGTAACAGGTGAAAAAACTATTTATGAAGTGGAAAAAGAATTAAAAGAGTATTACACAGAAAAAGAAAAAAATAATGATATTAATCATAATGAATTAGAATGTGATTTAGTTTCTACTAGAATAGTAGAGTTATTACAAGAAGATAACTTCGAATTATCTATAGATTATTTAAAATATGTTCATAAATATTTATTTCAAGATGTCTATGAATTTGCAGGAGAATTTAGAAAAGTAGATTTTTCTAAACATGAAAGAATTTTAAATAATGATTCAGTAGCTTATGGTGATCATAAGTTATTAGAACAATCACTAGATTACGATATAACACTTGAAAAAAATAAAAACTATAAAGAAATGAATATAGTTGATGTAATTAATAATATAACTGATTTTTCTAGTAGGATATGGCAAATACACCCATTTAGAGAAGGTAATACTAGAACTACTGCATTATTTATAGAAAAGTATTTAGTATCACTAGGATATAATATAGATAATACTTTATTTAAAGATAAATCAGTATATTTTAGAAATGCATTAGTAAGAAGTAATTATTTTAATAATTATTTAAATATAAAAGAAGACAATAGTTTCTTAATAAAATTTTATGAAAACTTATTATTAGGTAAGAATAATAATTTACATTCAAAAGATTTAATTGTGGAAGAATTATTTAATAAAGAGAATTAAAAGAAGAGGCGCTAGTACAGGCTTATTAATTTAATAGGTTTTTGTAGTGGCGTTTTTTAGTAGGAGGAAGTAAATATTATGGAATGGGATTTGTTTGAAGATAAAATGAATAATCAAGAACACGAAGAACTAGAGAAAATTTTGAATAAAAATAATAATGAGCTGATTGTGAAATATCAATTAGGTATTGTATATTCGTGTCAGTATGAAAAAAAACAAAAAGCTATAGATATTTTTAAAGAATTAATTGAAATGAATTTTCATAAACAGTATATTTATATATTCTTAGCTGAACATACATTTGATTATAAAAAACAAATGAATTTATTAATGTATTAAAAAAGTATTATAGCTTTAACTTAGAAACTGTTGATAATTTAGAAGAGTAGTATGCAAGGATTAAAATTTGATAAAGAGATACATAGTAAATTTGATGATATTGCAATTATTGATTATGGCATAGTAGAAGGAAACGATACAATTGTATTCATTAAAGCAGGACAGAATGGATCTTTATATGGATATCAAAATAAGTATATAAAAATGGCTAAGAGATTAAATCAAAAATATGGATGCTCTGTAATATGTTCTTCAAACCCGTTTGATGGTAATAATCCATTAGATAATGCAATGGAAGTTATAGAAGATTATGCTAAGAAATTTGATGATTACAAGATATACTATTTAGGATATTCTAATGGAGCACTTATAGGAGCTTGGTTTGGAATAAAGTATCCTAAAATAAAAAGAATGGCCCTTGTTAATGGACCACTAATGTATAATTTACATAAAACTAAAGAAGGAACTTTATCATTTAAAGGAGAAAGCATAAACTTTATATATGGAGAATATGATCAATCTATCGGATATGTAGAGTTATTAAAAAGTATAGAAAATGATAAAATAAAGGTATTTATAGAAGAAGGCCAAGATCATCATTTTAGTAAAAGTGAAGAAGACTTTCAAAAAATACCAGAAAAATATTTATTTGAAATGAATTCAGAAAAATAGTTCTGGATATCATCTTTATCTAAGAAAATAAGAGATTTTAAAAACTCTATATCTAAATCAAAATATTTAATAACTTCTTTTGTAGGAATGCAGTATGCAGGTATATATTTATTTGGTTCTTTTTTTTCTGAATTCTTTTTCAATTTCTTGTTTGATTTTACTAGCAGTAGTAGCTGATACATTAGCTATCTTCATAATATTTTGATTAGAACACCACGGTTTAGATATTATTTCTAATATTTCTTTAGCAATCACACTAATACCTCCTTTCAAAAGGCATAGTATTAATCACTTATTTAGTGGTAAAAGTCAAGTATTTAGGACTTATAATATGGTTCCTAAAGTGTTATTTGTAACAAATTACAATAAATTAGTAATAAAATATCTTGGTCTCATTTGAGGTCTGATTATTCCAATGTTTATTAGACAATCAATACATTTATAAAACAAAAAACACTTTGTTAAAAATGTGACAAAATGCTAAATAATCTTATAATTATAAATCACTGCCATTAAATTATGCTCGTTTTGTCCCGTATTTACGGGTTTTTGCTTCTTTGCGTACGATTTGCGTACGAAAAAAATGAAAAATGTGGTATAATAGTCCTTAATTAGGAGGGTTATTATGAAGATATTACTTGACACAAATATTGTTGTTTATAGAGAAAGCAATAATTCATCAAAAGCCAGAATAGGAGAATTATTTAAAATAATTGATAATGATATGCAAATGCAAAAATACATTAGTCCAATTATAAAAGCAGAAATAACCCAGAATATACAAGGGAATCATAAAGAAATATTACTAAATAGACTAAATTCATATAATATGCTTCAAATAAGTTGTAAAACTATTTGTCCTGAGATTGAAACTAAATTTAAAGATGAAGATAAAACTAAAAATGATAAAATTGATAGTCTAATATTATCTGATGTCTACACAGGTAAGGCGGATTTGTTAATTACTGAAGATAAAAAAATCAAATTGAAAGCTGTTGCATTAGGAATACCTGATAAGGTTCAAAAAATTGATGAATTCTTATATAAAAATAAAATAGATAAAAAAGTAAATCATAATATTTTAAATATAAATAAAATTAAAGCTGGGAACCTTAATATTAATGACTCGTTTTTTGATGGCTTAAAAAGTAGTTATCCTGGATTTGAAAAGTGGTTTGAGTCTAAAGAAAATGAGGATGCATATTGTTATTTTGAAAACGACAAACTACTAGCAATGCTTATGCTAAAGAACGAAGAAATAGGTGAAGATTATTCTGATATTTCTCCAACCATGAAAAACAATAGAAAGCTTAAAATTTCTACATTTAAAGTTGATGTTAAAAAGAAAAAAATTGGGGAGAGATTTATAAAAATAATTTTTGATCAAGCAATTTATTCACATGTAGATGAGATATATGTAACTATTTTTGATGATACAGAAGAAAAGATAACTCTTATAAAATATTTTGAAAGATTTGGTTTTTCTTATCATGGAAAGAAAAATGGTAGAGAATTGGTTTATGTTAGATCAATGAACAAAAAGTTTATAAAAGCAGATCCATTAAAATCTTATCCATATATTGATAAAAACAGTGATTCTTATATTATCACTATTTTTCCTGAATACCATACATATTTACTCCCTGATTCAAAGCTTTCAAAAGAATCTTATAAAAATATTCACATGCCAGTTGAGTATGCTATTAAAAAGTACTATATTACAGCTGCTGGTTGGAAACAAAAACCAAATATAGGAGATAATCTTGTCTTTTATAGAACAAAAGAAGGTTTTATCTCAGCAAAATACTCAAGTGTACTAACTACAATTGGTGTTGTTACCGATATTTATACACCTACTAATATTGACGATTTAGTTAATAAAGTTTCTGGTAAAACGGTTTATACAGAAGAAGCTATAAGAAATTATTATATTAACAAAATCAATATTACGTATGTTATTGAGTTTGCCTATATTACAACTTTGGATAATAAAATAAATCTAAATGATTGTTTAGAAAACAAAATATTTAATGATGTTCCACGTGGAGTAGAACAAATAACAAAAGAGCAGTTTGAAAAAGTATTAGATATCGGAAATGTAGATAGTTCTATTATAATTTAAAAATCTATGATATAATATTATTATAATAGGAGGTAGATGTTATATGTGTAGAATATTAATGCCTATAAACCCTGAATACGTTGATGAAATTTTAGCCGGAAGAAAAAAATATGAGTATAGAAAAATAAAGGCTAAAAGAAATAACATTGATAAGATGATTATTTATTCTACATCTCCAATTATGAAGGTTGTTGCTGAGGTTGATATTAAAGAAATATTAGAGGAAGATCCTGAAAAGCTTTGGGAAATGACAAAAAATGAATCTGGAATAACAAAAGACTTTTATAATAAATATTATAAAAATAAAAATACAGCAATAGCGTATAAATTAGGCAAAATTAGGATTTATGATAAACCTAAAAATCTAGATGATATAGGAATTAATTATGTTCCCCAATCATTTGTTTATTTAGATTAAAAAAGCGGTGATTATTTACCGTTTTATTTTTCTTCTAAGCTATCTATAACTGAAACAACGGAATCAAGTGCGGTACTAAACATGTGAGAATATGTATTTAGAGTCTCCTCGATTTTTGTATGCCCTAAATACTTTGCAACTAATGTAACATTAGCACCGTTGTTGATTAATAGAGATGCACATGAATGTCTAAAATCATGGATTCTAATAACTTTTAAGCCAGCAAAAGTTAATATATATTAGAGTCAGCTATAGGCTTAGTATCAAGTTTAACAAAATCCATAATGGTCTTTTTTATTCTACTAATAAAGCACTTTATGGCAGTTTAACGCTAAAGTTTAAAATAGATTTAAGAAATTTATAAATGTTATTTTTATATTCAAAAGGTATATTAATTTTATTTCCTTCATATAATTATTTTCTGTAATTATTATACAAATAAATAATAATATAATTGCTAAAAAACAATATTTTTTTCATATACTTTACATTGATAATTAATATAATAAGATAAATTTAAATAAATTTTACAAAAAAATATTAAATAAATTGACAAATAATTAAATATTTAGTAATATTTATATATAGAAAGAGAGGTTATTATATGTTTACGTTATTAAGTTTTTGTGAAAGTTCAGCAGAAATATGGCAATTAGTAGGTAAAATTATTAATATTATTAAAATCGTTATACCAATTATTATAGTTATCTTAGCTATGTTAGATTTAGGTAAAGCAGTAATGGCAGGAGAAGAAAAAGAAATAAAAGAAGCACAAAAGATGTTAATTAAAAGATTAATATATGGTGTTGTTATATTCTTCGTTGTTACAATAGTACAAGTTGTATTTAATTTAATTGGAAGAAGTGTAGTTGAAGATGATGCGGCTTGTTGGGCATGTGCTACTTCCCCAAGCGGACAAGTTTGTAAAGATGCGGTAAATAAAGCACAAAATCAATAATTATATAAAATAAAATAAACAAATAGATTGTTATTTGTTTATTTTTTTGTTAGAATAATTATAGTAATTACTTGTTGGGCGGTGATATAATGGAAGACCAAGAATCTTATTTAAATGAGGAAGAGGTAAATCAGGGATTAAATAAAGCAGGCAATGCAGTAACGCAATTTGGGCAAGGTATGTATGGGGGAGTAAAATCAGGAATAAAAGATTTTAAAGATATTAAGAATCATGGTTTGCAAAGTTCTAATAAAGAATTAGATGATACTAAAAAAGAACCAGAAATACCTGAACCTAAAAATCAAAATCCTAATTCAACAGGTGCACCTAACCAGTTACCTGGAAGTGATAATTCGAATAATCCTTTAGATAAAAATAAAGATGAAGAAGGCACTAAAAAGGATGATGATAAAAAAGAAAAAAGCATAAAAGACGATGGTAAAAAAGATAAAAAACAAAGTTTAAAAGAAAAAATAAACGAAAAAAATCCATTAAATAAATTAAAGAAAAAAATAGATGAAAAAAATCCTTTAAAAAAATTAAATAAAAAATTAGAAGAAAAATTAAATCCAGCGAAATTATTACTTAAAAAAGTCAAATTATATGGTGGTTTAATTTTATTAGGATGTTCTTTAATACTTATTTTAATAATTGCTTTAGTAGGAGGAACTGCGATTCATACAACTTTACACAATATAACAGAAGATTTTGTATATAGTACAGGAGAAATAACAACAGAAGAAAATGCACAAGTAGTAAGAACATTTGGATGGTATTTAAAAGAAACAGGAGAATACGAGGTAACTAAAGTGAAAAAAACTGTTTATTCTAATTACGATACACCAGAAGGAACAGTTAGCATACCACACGAAACAGAAGTTGAAGAAAAAGCTCCAATATATGAAGCAATTTTCAATAATGGAATAGACGTAAAAATAACTGAAGGAACGAAAATACGTTCAAGTCAACCTGGAACAATCACTACTGTAAATAATGATTATATTGAAATAAATCATAATTTAAATGAGGAAAATAGATATAATAATAAGGAATATATTACAAAATATTATAATTATGGTACTCTGTTTAAAGATACTAAAGAAAATTATCTTGTTGTAAAAGAAACAACCTTATCATTAGCAGGGAAAGATGTTATGCATTTTGAAATAACTGAAGATGGAAAGTATATTGATCCTAATTTAATGTTTGGATATGAAGCTGCAGGGGAAATTTGTGAAGACGAAGATGCAATAAAAACAACAAGAGGAACGGCATCAAATGAAGATATTAAAAAGTTATTGGATAATAAATGTGTTTCTAAAACAAAATATATAGGAAGAAAAGCAGCAAAACAATTAGCCTACAATAATAGTTATTTTGGAACTCCTGAAGGAGAATATACAAGTTTAGTATGTGGAAGTTCTAATATATCAGCAAAAGGACCAGCAACAGCACAATGTGCTGCAGGTGTTTATAGATATTTTAATAGTTTTTTACCAAAATTAGATAAAGCTGCTTGGATGAAATTTGATAGAATTCGTGGTAATGCTGTTGATTACTGGATTAGAAATAATAGCTTAGGAAAAGATGGATTTAAAGCTGATCAAACGCCAACACCTGGTTCTGTTTGGGTTTCAAGTTATAGTAGCGCAACATGTGGAACATCAGCATGTGGGCATGTAATGGCTGTTATAAGTGTTGCAGGTGATAATGTTAATGTATTTGAATGTAACCATTATGGAAATGAGATGTGTTGGTATCATACCTATACAAAATCATACCTTTCAAATTATCGAGGATTTTTAGGATATATTCATATTTTAGGAGAGTGTTAATGAAAAAGAAAATTTTAGTTTTAATTGGATTAGTAATGTTAACAACAGGGTGTAATGCTACAATTAATGTTAATATAGATAAAGATAATATTAATCAAAAATATATTATTAATATGGATAGTAGTGAAATATCCAATGGAACAGTTTATAAAACAATTGAACAAAACTTACTAGATAAAGAATTTGATAGTGAAGTTTTAAGTTATTTTACTATTAATAATAATATAAATAGTAATCCATTAAAAGCGTCAAAATCATATGAATTAGCTAATTATACTTGGGATACTTTAATTGCAAGATGTTATGATAATCAAAGTATAATTTATGAAAACAATGTGTTAAAAATAAATGCAAGTGGTTTTAATTGCTATGATAAATATAATATTTTAAATAATGTTAATATAAATGTAACTACTAATTATAAAGTAGTAAATAATAATGCTACTAAAGTAGATAAAAATACTTATATATGGAATATAAACAAAAATAATTTATCAAATATTAATATGGAAGTAGATTTTAATAACAAAGAAGCAGATAATAAAACTATATTAATAATATTAGGCGTTGCTTGTTTATTAATCGTAGTTGGTTATTTCTTATATCATATATATAAATATAAATTAGTAAAAAATGATTCTATTTAATAAACAGAATCATTTTTCTTTACGAAATGTTTAATTTTAGTTGACATTAAAAAGTCCTTATGGTAGTATATTTGCCAACAACTTAGGGTATTTATGTTTATTATTTAAGATAGGGGGAATGTAAAGTGAATAATAAAATAGAAATGACAATGGTATTAAAAAACAAAGAAGATTATACTGAAGCAGAAAGAAAAAGTGGTTATGCGGTTCAAATAGGAATAGAGTATAATGGAAAAATATATTATTTTAATAATCCTATTTTGTGTAGCGATGTTTCATATATGCAACAAGTTTTTGATGATGTTAGTAGAAATGGATTTAATAATATAAAGGATAGTTCTATTATAAACGCTTATAATGAATATAAAAAAACTTTTATGAATATGAACAAAGATTATCCAAATCAAATGTTTATTTATAGGTTTAAAAATAATATGATTGATTGTAAATTTAAAATGATAGGAGATTATAAAAAGAGTAAACCAGTAGAGAGAAAAACTGAAACGAAAAATATTAATTATAATACAATGTCTAAGAGCCCTACAATATCAAAAAGTGTTTCTTCGAATGCTGTTAAGAAACAGGAATCACAACAAATTAGGGTACATGATACCAAAGTTAAATTAACATTAGTTTTTAAAAATAAAAAAAGTTATACAGATAATGATTGGGTTAGGGGACACCAATTATTAGTTGGATTAGAATATAATGGAAAAAGATATCCTTTTTCTAAAGAAATTATTGCTCCAGATGATATATCAAAATTTTTACAGAAAGTAAGAAATGATGCTTCAAAAAATAGAGGTGTTAAATTAGAAATCGATGCTTATAATGAAATTGTTGATGCAACGCAAAGGATAACTAATGAATACGGTGGGTTTGGTGGCAAATCATTATTTTTAAAGATGCTTGATAATGAGGTTGAATATATTAATAAAGAAGATGACAAGATAATTATTTCTCAAAAGCAAGAAATAGAAAGTAGTGATAATGAATTATCAGGATTTGAAACTGCGATTGTTACTACTTCAATTGCAGGCTTTTCATTATTAAATTTAGCATCAAGTGCAGAAGATCAAAATTTATTTTGGATACCATTATTGTCTTTCATGGGTCCATTTATTTCAACATTTGCCGCAACTGAAGATAGCAGTGGTTTAGAAGGTGGAGTGGAGGCTGTTGTAGGAACAGATGCTAATGGTAATATAGTAATAAAACCGAAAGATGGAAGTTCCATTGTTGTAGATAAGGATAAGATAGAACAAAGAGCAGAGTATATTTATTCTAAATTAAATAAAAACTATAATAATTTAAAATCATCAATAATAACAGACTCAAAAGAAACAGCAAATGGCATATTGAATATACTACAATCTAATTCAAAAGAAGAGTTATTGGTAAGAATAAAAGCATTAGAAATTGTGTTAAAGGAACAACAAGAAAAATTGTTAAATAATGATAAAGGTTTTCAAAGAACTATATAGGTGAAGTTTGTATGGAAAGTAAAATATATGAGTTTTTAGGAATTAAATATTTTAAACAATTAACATTTAAATTAGAAAAACTTATTCATAAAAAAGATAAAGGGCAAAATAAAAATTATCATTTAAAAGGAAACGGTTTAGAAGCAATAGAAAATTTTAGAAAATATTTATATTATAATGGATTTATTCATGTTAAAAATAGTATTGCTTTAATAATAGGGTTAATAGTGTTTGTTTTAACTACAGGATTTAATTATTATCTTATTCCTTTTATCTTATTACTTATAAAAGATTTATATTGTGTTATGTTACAAAGATATAATTGGATAAAATTAAATGAATATAAAGAAAAATTGGAACGACGAGAAAATAGAAAAGTGCTGAAAGAGGCAAACAAAATAAAGGAAAAAGATTTTTCATATAACTTAGAACAAATTAGTACAATGCTAGATGAGCTGAAAAAGCTAAAAGATTATTTAACAAATAACGGCACTGTAAATATTGATAATGATGGTTATAAAATGTTAAGTAAAGTAATATTAGAAACTAGTGAACAAGAGAAAAAGCCTAATATGAGAGTGTTACATTAAGTTTATTGTTTAATATTGTAACAAGGAAAAAATGAATAATAAAATAGAAATGACAATGGTATTAAAAAACAAAGAAGATTATACTGAAGCAGAAAGAAAAAGTGGTTATGCGGTTCAAATAGGAATAGAGTATAATGGAAAAATATATTATTTTAATAATCCTATTTTGTGTAGCGATGTTTCATATATGCAACAAGTTTTTGATGATGTTAGTAGAAATGGATTTAATAATATAAAGGATAGTTCTATTATAAACGCTTATAATGAATATAAAAAAACTTTTATGAATATGAACAAAGATTATCCAAATCAAATGTTTATTTATAGGTTTAAAAATAATATGATTGATTGTAAATTTAAAATGATAGGAGATTATAAAAAGAGTAAACCAGTAGAGAGAAAAACTGAAACGAAAAATATTAATTATAATACAATGTCTAAGAGCCCTACAATATCAAAAAGTGTTTCTTCGAATGCTGTTAAGAAACAGGAATCACAACAAATTAGGGTACATGATACCAAAGTTAAATTAACATTAGTTTTTAAAAATAAAAAAAGTTATACAGATAATGATTGGGTTAGGGGACACCAATTATTAGTTGGATTAGAATATAATGGAAAAAGATATCCTTTTTCTAAAGAAATTATTGCTCCAGATGATATATCAAAATTTTTACAGAAAGTAAGAAATGATGCTTCAAAAAATAGAGGTGTTAAATTAGAAATCGATGCTTATAATGAAATTGTTGATGCAACGCAAAGGATAACTAATGAATACGGTGGGTTTGGTGGCAAATCATTATTTTTAAAGATGCTTGATAATGAGGTTGAATATATTAATAAAGAAGATGACAAGATAATTATTTCTCAAAAGCAAGAAATAGAAAGTAGTGATAATGAATTATCAGGATTTGAAACTGCGATTGTTACTACTTCAATTGCAGGCTTTTCATTATTAAATTTAGCATCAAGTGCAGAAGATCAAAATTTATTTTGGATACCATTATTGTCTTTCATGGGTCCATTTATTTCAACATTTGCCGCAACTGAAGATAGCAGTGGTTTAGAAGGTGGAGTGGAGGCTGTTGTAGGAACAGATGCTAATGGTAATATAGTAATAAAACCGAAAGATGGAAGTTCCATTGTTGTAGATAAGGATAAGATAGAACAAAGAGCAGAGTATATTTATTCTAAATTAAATAAAAACTATAATAATTTAAAATCATCAATAATAACAGACTCAAAAGAAACAGCAAATGGCATATTGAATATACTACAATCTAATTCAAAAGAAGAGTTATTGGTAAGAATAAAAGCATTAGAAATTGTGTTAAAGGAACAACAAGAAAAATTGTTAAATAATGATAAAGGTTTTCAAAGAACTATATAGGTGAAGTTTGTGTTTCTAAAATGTTTTGGATAACATACAAAAAGAATTGAAATAAAATACCGAACAAAGTGATGTTGAAAATTAGAAACAAAAAAAGTATATATAATAGGGATATGTTAAATTTATTATAAAAAGTAAGCAAAAAACAATTGTTATTTGTTTACTTTTTTGTTATAATTTTATTAGTAAAGAGATATGAGGTGAACTTATATATGAAAAAAAGTTTATTTATTAATATATGTATTATGTTAGTTTGTGGTTTATTTATATTTTTTAGTATAAATGAATGTGTTAATGCTTTTACAGGGGTACAAGTTTTAGATGGATGTAGTATATTAAGTCCAGGTCAACAAGAAGCTTTGCAATATGTTTGGACTGCAATAAGAATTGTTACTCCAGTACTTCTTGTTATACTTATTACTAAAGATATGGTACAAGCTGTAATGGCAGGGGAAGAAAAACAAATAAAAGAAGCACAATCTAATGCAGTAAAAAGAATAATAGTAGGAATAATAATTATGTTTGTACCTACAATAGTAAATTTAATATTAGATTTAATGGGTAAGGGTTTAGATACCTGTGGAATTAAATAGTTAGGAAGTGAAATATATGCAAACTTTAACACTTTTAGGAATTGGAAAAACTTTAACAATGATAGTTGCAGCGTTATATCGTACTGTGGCTTCGTTGTATTCTGGAATGATTGAGGCGGCAACAACATTTAATTCTAGTGAATTGAGTATGTTTTTACAAAGCTTGATTGATAATATTTACGTCTTGATTGGCGTTTTTATGCTTTTTAGAATAGCAGTGTCGTTATTAAATTATTTGGTTGATCCAAGTAAAATTGATGATAAAAAAATCGGAGGAGGACAACTTGTAATGCATATCCTAATTTCGATGGTTTTACTTGTATCATTAAGAACTATTATAATTCCGGTTACAAATAGCGTTCAAAATTTACTTGTTTGTGGGGATGTAAAATGTGAAGGAACAGATGGTGGAATATTATATAAATTGATACCTGATGAATACAAAAACTATTCAAATAATGAAATGGCTGATAATATTGCTAAAAGCATAGTTTATAAAACTGTGGATAATGTTCCAAATGTTTATGCAGAATCCACTAAATTAAGTGATGGGACAGTAAAATTAGCATGTTATTATTCTTTAAAATCTCAAGAAAGAGGAAATGGCAATAAAAATGTTGGATATGAAAAAGTAAATATTGAGGTTGATTTTTACAAAACAAAAAGTTCTAGTTATAATAGTGCAATAAAATTAAAGTACTATACTGGTGGTTTTTTAGGAACTGGAGTAGGTCGTTCAAAAGAAGATGCAATTGATAATAATGGTAATTATTATTTTGTAAGTTCAAATGATAGTGAATTTTTATCTATTTATAATAGAATTGGTGATATTATTTTTAATAATAAGTCTGGAATGAACAGTATTTCAGCGGGAAAATGTCCTACAATGTTATCAACATTTGGTGTGCTTATTTATGGAAATAATAATTCTGTGTTAGGTTTAACAAATGGAAGTGATACTAAAGAGGGAAATAAAAAAGATACCATTAATTCAACTGTAAAAAATGATGGATGGTATTATCCAGACGAAATAGCAAGCGATGTTGAAACTGCTAGAGGTGGTTATGGTGGAAGTTTAGATCCAATTGGAGCGGCTTTTTCAATTAATTTATTAAAACCTTTTGTAGAACCATCTGGAGAATTGACAACTGATTTTTTAACTAATAGAGGCGGTGAAGATGTAGTTGGCTCTACGACATATTGGGCTAATAAAATAGAAGATGAAGAAATGTCATCTATTGATAATAAAACAACATTTTCTATGGATTGGTTGTTGGCAATTATCGCTGGAATAGCAGTTGCTGTGGTATTAATTACTTTATGTATTGAAGTGGTTATACGTAATTTAAAATTACTTTTCTTACAAGCGACAGCTCCTATTGCAATAATTTCATATATGAATCCAAATGATAAAATACTATCAAATTGGACAAAACAATATGTTGGAACTTTTTTGTCATTATTCTTATATATTATAGCAATTCAAATTGTGCCACCAATGATGAATGCAATGCTTAATAGTATTAATGGTAACTTAATAATGACACTAGTTATTATTGGAGGATGTTTACTATTTATGAAAGAGGCTCCTAAATTCTTATCTAAATTATTTGGACTTGATGGTATGGCTGGATCATTTGGAGATACATTTAAAATGGTTAAAACAGGACTTGGTGTTGGTGCTGGAGCAGCAGCAGGTGCAGTTATGGGAGGCATATCAGGACTTGGTGTTGGTGCAACAGCTGGAACATTCTTAGGAGGTATTGCTGGAGGAGCATTTAGAGGTGCTTCAGGAGGCGCTAAAGGAAAAATATTTGATGGAGCAAAAACGCAAAGACAAAAGAATATTCAAATAAGAGGTGCTAATGCATCTGGAAGTACTGCACTTGGCAGATTTGAGTCTAAATGGAATAGATTATGGGGACAAAAAGATAAATTTGAAAGAGCAGAAGCTATGCACAAAGGAGCAAGTGAAAGCCTTGGTTTAGTAGATAAATATAAAGAAGAGGCAGAAAAAGGTATAATTAAATTGGCAAGTAGTGATACTTATAGAGGAAAAGATAATACATTTACTAGATTAGCAGCAGCAAAAAATGAATTAAATCAGGCTCAAGTAACTGGTGGAGATGTAAATGCTGCAATGGATAAATATAAAAAAGCACAAAAAGAAGCTATCAGTGTTTATTCTAATTTTTTAAGAGGTAAAAGTATTAGTATAGGTGATGGTAAGGACAAAAAGGTAGAGGTATATAATTTTGAAGATTTAAGCAGTACTCAAAGAGCAGATTTGACAGAAAATATTGCAAGACTTGGAGCTGTTGATGAAGCAATTAAAAACCTTGGACTTACTGATTCTAATGGCAGGAAATTTACTGAATATAGTGCTGAAGCAGAATCTGCAACAAAACTTGCAAAAGAACAAGCACAAAGAGGAATGGAAGAAAATAGAGCAGATCATGTTATTGCTAATAATAAATAAAATAAAAAGGTGTGTGATATATAATGATGAATCAAACATTTTTAGTGCCTGCTAATAGTAAAAGGAGTGCGCTGATATTTGGATTTTTTAAACCAGTTGATTTAATAATATTTGGGGTAGGGACGGCATTATCATTAATTTTATTAATGATATTTCCCGTAACAAAACTATGGGCTGTTATTGTTACATTAATACCCATTGTAACTGCAGGATTCTTAGTTTTCCCAATACCCAATTATCATAATGTAAGAACTTTAATTGGTGAAGTTTACAACTATTACTTTGTAAACAGAAGAAAATATATATGGAGAGGTTGGTGTTATACTTATGAACAATCAGATGAATAATGGAGTAGGTCAGGTTAATCAATTGCAAAATCAAAATTTGAATAATAATTCAAGTCAAAATGTTAAAAAGATGGCTAAGTCTGTTAAAGTTGATTCAAAATGGACAGAAAATTGGATTAATGTAAAAAAAATTAGTAATGGAATTATCTATAATAATTTAGGAGAAATGGTAACAGGAATAAAAATACAGCCTAAAAACATTTTTATCTTAGATGGTAGTAGTATGGATAATACATTAATTGGTCTTATGAATTTCTACAATACAATAGACTATGAATTTTGGTTAATGGTAGCAGATAGGCCAGTTGATATAACAGTATATGAAACAGAACTACAACTTTTGTATAATAAGACACAAGATCAAAGGATAAGAAAACTTATTTCTCAAGATATGGATAAGGGTGATTATTTTAAAAATAATAATGTTGTTGATACTGAGTATTATCTATTATTTAAAGAAAAGAATATGGATAATTTACAAAAGAAAGTACGTAATTTGATAAATGGAATGGCTAGTTGTGGTTTGGTTGCTAGTCAAACATCAAATGATGATTTAAAAATGATAATAGACAATTTCTTAAATGGGGGAAGAGATTTTGAAAGTGGAACGGTGATGCCTTTATGAGTACATTTAAAAGTAAAGTAGCCCCAAAGGGATTAGATTTTAGTAATTCAGGACATATTGTAGTAAGTGATAAATATATGTGTATTTTAACCGCTGTATCATATCCAAGAAGTATTGGGGTAGGATATTTATCTAATATAACTAATATGCCAGGAGTAAAGCTTGTTATAAAACATATTCCTGTACCTTTTTCAATGTTATCTAAAATGCTTAATAAAGAATTAGCAAATTTAAGGGTTAGATATCAAGAAGAAAAAGATAGAACAAACCAAGAAAGAATAAGACAAGATTATGACACATTAGAAGTGTTTATTCAACAACTTGCAAGCGCACAATCAAAGATATTTGATTTTCAAATGCATATTGTAGTATGTGCCGATACATTAGAAGAGTTGGAAACTCGTAAAATGACTATTAAAAATTACTTAGATGCGATGGGACTTCGCGCAATACCTCTTCGTTTCGAACAAGAAAAAGTATTAAAATCAATTTTACCATTCTTTCCAAAACAAGATATTGAAGAAAGAGTAGGAACAATTATGCCAAGTCCTACGATGGCAGCCATGTATCCATTTATATTTGATAGTATAAAAGATCCAGGGCCATCAACACTTCTTGGAACAGATTTTTCTGGAGGAGTAGTTTTATTTAATCAATTCTTGTATCAAACAAGAAAAGAACATAATAGAAATAACGCAAATATGGTAATTCTAGGTACATCTGGAAGTGGTAAATCAACTGCAGCAAAATTAATGCTTAGAAGTGCTATTAGAAATGGTTATAAAATTGTAGCAATAGATCCTGAAAACGAACTTAAAGATATGGCTGAAGCATTTGGGGGAGATGTAATTGACTTAGGAAAAGGAGGTCAATTTGGCCTTATTAACCCACTTGAAGTTATAATCGATGCTGATGAAGATGAAATAAAACAAGGTTTAGGATACACAGTTTTAACAAAAACTCTTCAATTTTTAAAAGGATTTATGAAATATTATGATCCTTCAATTGAAGAAGATGTTTTAAATTTGTTTGTAGAATTAGTTCAAGAAACATATCGTCGTTTTGGAATAGATTTTAATACTGATTTTTCTATGTATACTCATGAGCAATATCCAACTTTTGATGATGTATATGCTACAATTAAAGGAAAATTAATTTCAATGAGTGATATGACACATGAAAGAGATATAATGGAAAGACTAGAACTTAAAATAAGACCATTAACAAACGAATTAAGATTCTATTTTAATGGTAAAACAACTATATCACCAAGAAGTAATTTTATTGTATTTAATATAAAAGAATTAATGAATAGTGATACAAATATAAGAAACGCTTTATTCTTTAATGTATTAAAATATGCTTGGAGTTTATGCCTAGATTCAAGTATTAATACTGTAATGATGGTAGATGAAGCTCACGTATTATTATCCGGTGGAAATGTTCTTGGGGCAGATTTTCTCGCTCAAATTCAAAGAAGAGCAAGAAAATATAATACAGGTAATATAATTATTACCCAACAACCAAGTGACTTTACACCACAAGCAGTAATTACACAAGGAAAAGCAATATTTGATAACGCTAGTTACTATTTAGTAATGGGGCTTAGAAAACAAGCAGTTGAAGATTTATCTTTATTGATAGATTTAAATGATAATGAAAAAGAAAGTATTAAAAGATATTCACAAGGTAATGCATTATTTGTATGTGGATCAAGAAGAATGCAAATAAATGTTGTATTAACACCTGAAGAACTTGAATCATTTGGATCAGGAGGAGGACTATAAAAGGTCCTCCTTTTTAATTTTTTAAATTTATTGATTTTTAAATGCTTTTTTTAAATTGATATAAATAAACATTTAAAAAGTAAAAATTAAGTCTTAAGATGAATTTTAAAAATTTATCTTTTTTTGTATTTGAAAAATGAAATTTATGTCATTTGCAAACCATTTTTATATATGCTAACCTATCTAACTGGAGGGTTTATATGGAAAAAGATTATAAAAAAGAAATAATAAGTTTAATAGAAAAAGATATTATTAATCAAAGAAAGTATAATTATTATAAAAATGAAAGTTTAGTTAATACTAACTTTGAAATAGGGAAGTTACTTATCGAAGCACAAGGAGGTGAAGAAAGAGCACAATATGGAAATAAGTTAATTGCAACTTGGAGTAAAGAATTAACAAAAAAATATGGTAAGGGTTATAGTGAGAAGAATTTAAAAAAAATGAGAAAATTTTATATAGAATATAAAGATAAGCAAAAAGGGTCATCAGTGCTGACCGAATTGACATGGACAAATATTTGTCTACTTTTATCTATAAAAGATATTAACAAAAGAAATTATTAAACTAAAATTGTAAACAAATTAAATATCAATAATAGACAAATTACTAATTTTATAGTATCATTATAAATAGGATATGGAGATGGTTTTATGGATAAACAAAGTATTTATTTAATCTCTGCAGGAGTTGTTTTTATACTTTTTGTTATTTTCCTTATTATTCTGTTAAAGAAAAAAAGGGTTATTAATTTACAAAAACAAGTTCAAGAATTGGAACGTCAAAGAAATTTAATCGTATCAACACCAATTGCAGCTGAACTTGCTAAAATAGAAGTTATTGTTAAAAACGAAAAATTAGAAAGTAAATATGAAGAATGGAAAGAAAGATACCGTGTTATAAAGGAAAATCGTTTTCAAGTAATAACAGATATGCTTCTTGAAATAGATGGATTAATCGATGCTAATGATATAAAAAATGCTAAACAAAAAATAATGGAACTTGAAATGGAAATATATAAACTTCGTGTATCTACTGATAATTTACTTGATGAAATAAGAGAAGTAACTATGAGTGAAGAAAGAAATAGAGCTATAGTTACAAAACTTAAAAGTAAATTTCGTGATTTAGAAAGAACTTTTACTACAAATCAAGCTTCATATGGGGACATTGATAAATATATTGAACTTCAATTTGAAAACATTGAAAAAAGATTTCAAGAATTTGAAACAATCATGGAAAATAACAATTATAGTGAAATAGTGTCAAGTGTAAAAGTATTAGATGAAATGATTGCTCATATATCTACAGTAATCGAAGAAGTACCAGATTTACTTTTATTAACTAATAAAATTATTCCTTCAAGAATTGAAGAAATTAAAGAAACTTATAAAACTTTATTAAGTAAAAATTATCCTTTGTCTTATTTAAATGTTGATTATAATATTGAACAAATTGAAAAGAAAGTAAAAGAAATACTTGATAAGGTAAAAATACTTAATTTAGAAGATAGTATGTTAGAACTTAAGACATTTTTAGATTATTTAGATAATTTAATAAATGATTTTGAAATAGAAAAAAGAAGTAAAAAAATATTTGATGAAGAAGCTAAAACATTTAAAAATAAAATTAGTAAAATAAATAAAATAGTTACAGATATTTATGAACAATTAAATGATATTAAAAATATGTATAATTTAAGTGAAGATGATTTACAAGAATTAGAAAATGTAAATAAAAATCTTTATGAAATAAATAAATCATATAATATAATAGTCAAAGATTTAAAAACAAAAAAAGAACCATATTCTTCATTAAAAGAGAAAATTGAAAGTTTATCAAATAAACTTGCTACTACTGAAAATGATTTAGATATTTGTTTAAAATCTCTTGGAAGCATGCAAGAAGATGAACAAAGAGCAAGAGAACAATTAAAAGAAATAACAGCACTTTTATCTAAATGTAAAACTAGCATAAGAAATTATCCGCTTCCTATTATTACAAGTAATTATTTTGTAGAATTATCTGAGGCTAATGATGCAATTTTAGAAATAATAAAAGAGTTAGATAAAACGCCAATTACAATTAAAACTTTAAATATAAGAGTTGATACAGCAAGGGACTTATCATTAAAACTTTTTAATACAACAACAGAAATGATTAAAACAGCAAAATTAGCAGAAATGATTATTGTATATGGAAATAGATATAAACCCTTAGATAAAGACATTGAAAGAGGTCTTGATATTGCAAGTAAACTATTTTTTGAAGGAAGTTATAAATTAAGTTTAGAAACTTCTATCGCGGCTATTAAAATAGTAGAACCGGATATATATAATAAAATGTTAAATTTGTATAAAAATTAATGTTTATTTAGGATACTTTATATATAATAAAGTATCTTTTTTGGATAAATTAAAGTGATAATTTTGCTTTTTACAAAAAATTATGATATAATTTTGCTGTTTAAAGAAGGTGATATTTTTGATATATGTCATAACAGGACCAACAGGTGTAGGGAAAACTAATTTGTCTATTAAATTTGCAAAAAAACTTAATGCCTCTATAATTAATTGTGATAGTATGCAAATATATAAAGAATTAAATATAGGAACAGCTAAAATAAAAGAAGAAGAAATGCAAGGTATAAAACATTATTTAATAAATACAAAAAGTGTTTTTGATGATTATAATGTTTGTGCTTATCAAAAAGATGCTAGAAAAATTTTAAATGAACTAATAAAAGAAAATAAAAATGTTTTAATTGTTGGAGGAACAGGTTTATATTTAAAAGCTTTACTATATGATTATAAATTTACTGAAGAAAACATTATTAATGATTATTCTAAATATACTCTTGAAGAATTAGTAAGTAAAATCAAATCTATTAATAACTCCATAGAAATAGATTTTAACAACAGAAGAAGAGTGGAAAGAGCTTTACAAAAAATAAAAAACAATGCAGAAATTACTAGTAATAAAAATGTTAAATTATATGATTTTAAATTAATTTGTTTAACAAGAAAAAAAGATAATTTATATAATAATATTAATTTACGTGTAGATAAAATGATTAAAGATGGTTTAAAAGAAGAATCATATAATTTGTATCAAAAAAATATTCATACAAGGGCTATTAATACCGCAATTGGATATAAAGAATTATATTTATATTTTGATAAAAAATTAACTTTAGATGAAGCAATTGATAAAATTAAATTGAATTCAAGAAGATATGCTAAAAGACAACTTACATTTTTTAAAAATCAATTTTCTGATATAAAATGGTATAATTTAGATGAAATGGATGAAGAAGATATAATAAAAGATATATTATCTTAAATAACGTTTAGTTATAAAACTAAGTGTTATTTTTTTAAAATTATTTTTTTCTTCTTTTTTTAAAATATGCTTGATTAAATAAAAAATATAAGTATAATAGTAAGTAATAATTTAACAGGAGGAAGTGATTATTTTGAACATAACTACATTACCCGTTCTTATATTAAGAAATAATATTCTTTTTCCTCACGATGAAATTAGACTTGAACTTGATAATGAACAAAATAAAGAATTAATTAAAATCGCGTGTTCTTATTATGATAAATATATTTTAATTGTTAATTATAGTGATGTATTAGATAAAGATAATAATATAAATAAGTTACCACAAATTGGAGTACTTGGTAATATTACAATGAATATAGAACTTCCTAATAACAAAACAAGAATCGTAATAAAAGGAATAAATCGTTTATATATAAATAGTTATGATAAAGAAGATTTAAATATTCTAGCAAGTGTTAGTCCAATTAATTACGAAAAAATTGAAAAAGTAGAAGAAAATGCTTTTGCAAGAAGTTTAATTAAACAAGTTGAATACTATATAGATAAAGATTCAAGCATTAGTAATAGTATTTTATCTTTATTAAATCCTAATTTAGGAATAGATACTTTAACAGATTTAGTTAGTCCTATTTTAAAAGAAAGTTATGAAAGAAAATTAGAATATTTATATGAAATTAATCCTGTTGTTAGGGTATGTATGATTCTTGAAGATATAAATGAAGAATTAAAAATTGTTGAGTTTGAATCAATGATTGAAGAACATTTATCGAAAAATTTAGATGATTATCAAAAGAATTTTCTTTTACAAGAAAAGTTAAAAGTAGTAAAAGAAGAACTTGGTATAAGTTATGATAAAGATGAAGAATATATAAATTTAAAAGAAAAAATAGATAAAGTTAAATGTCCTTTAAGTGTTAAAAATAAATTAAATGAAGAATTAAAAAAATATGAATCAACTTCAGTTAATAGTCCAGAATGTAGTATTATAAGAAGTTATATTGATTTATTATTAAATTTACCTTGGAATAAAAGTACAACGGATAATAAAGATTTAATTTTAGCAAAAAAAATACTTGATGAAACACATTATGGTTTAAATGATGTTAAAGATAGGATAGTTGAGTACTTGGCGTTAAGAACTAGAACAAAAAATACAAATAGTTCTGTTATATGTTTGGTTGGTCCTCCAGGGGTTGGGAAAACAACTCTTTGCAAAAGTATTGCTAAAGCAATGAATAGAAAATATGTTAAAATATCTGTTGGAGGGCTTAATGATTCATCTGAAATTATGGGTAACCGAAGAACATACATCGGAGCTTTTCCTGGTAAAATAATTCAAGGAATAAAAAAATGTGGAAGTAATAATCCGGTATTTGTAATTGATGAAATAGATAAACTTTGTAAAGATATAAAAGGAGATCCTGCAAGTAGTTTACTCGAAGTACTAGATAAAGAGCAGAATAAATATTTTGTTGATAATTATGTCGAAGAATGTTTTGATTTGTCGAAAGTAATGTTTATAACTACTGCTAATGATGTAGAAAATATACCTTTAGCATTAAAAGATAGATTAGAAATAATTGAGATTGAAGGATATAGTGAATATGAAAAACTAAATATTTGTAAATCATATTTAATAAAAAAAGAGTTAAAAGAAAACGCTTTAACATTTGATGATGTAACATTTACAGATAAGGCATATGAAAAAATAATAAAAAATTATACAAAAGAATCAGGTATAAGATCTTTAGAAAGAATGATAGATAAAATTTTAAGAAAAATAGTGACAGAACTTGCTATAAATAATAAGAATAAAAAATATGTAATTGATGAAAAACAAGTTTTACAATATTTAGGAAAAGAAAAATATTCTTTAAATAATAATACATATTCAAATACAATAGGAATAGTTAATGCTCTTAGTTATACTACTATAGGAGGAGAATTACTAAAAATAGAAATTAATACATATAAGGGAAATGGAAATATAATAACAACAGGTCTTCTTGGTGATGTTTTTAAAGAAAGTGTAAAAATAGCTCTTAGTTATATCAAAAGTAATTGTGATAAATTAAAAATAGATTTTGACATGTTAAATAATATAGATATTCATCTTCATGTTCCAGAAGGAGCAGTTAAAAAAGAAGGTCCAAGTGCAGGAATAGCTATTACTACGGCTTTAATAAGTGCTTTAAAAAATAAACAAATATCTAGTTATTTAGCTTTAACAGGAGAAATAACATTAAGAGGTAATATTTTACCTGTAGGAAAAATAAAAGAAAAAATAATTGGGGCTAGTAATAATAATATTAAAAAAGTAATACTTCCTAAAGAAAATGAAAAAGATGTAGAAGTTTTAGATGAAGTTATAAAAAAGAATATAAAGTTTGTTTATGTTTCTAATTATGAGGAAGTATTAAAGGAGATTAAATTATGAAAGAAACAATATATGATTTATTAAATAAATATCAAATTACTTGCAATATAAGTGAAGAATTAACAGATACTGAATTAGGTTATTTATATTTAAAAATGAAAAGTGATATAGTAAATAATTGTTTTGATGTATTAAAAGAACAATATAAAAGAAAAGATTTATTTAATGCTAATTTAAAAATACTTTTTGAACTTGCTATAGATTATCCATATAGAGCATCTTTTTCTAACAATTTAAAAGAGGCTATATCAATGTTTGTTGTAAGTGGAAGAGAAATATTAAAAGAAGATAAAGATGATGAAGATTTTTTAATTAAATGGAATTTATTAAATGAACTTGTTGGAGAAAGAAATAATATTGTTGAAACAAATGATGGAAAAGAAAGATTAATAAAAGAAGAAATAATAGAAAGAAACTTTAAAAACAATCAAAAATATAAAAATTTTATTAATCATTATTATAGAGATTTAATTAAATATGATTATGTAATATATCTTATTTATTATATATATCTTGCTAATAATAAAGATAGTGAAATATATAAAGAATTTAATAAACCTAGTATTATAAGTTCTGCCTGTAATCATTTATATTATTTAAATGATTTTGTAAAAGAATATAGTTGTGAAGAAATGTATGTAAAAGTAGATGCCTTAAAAGAAGTTGTAAGAAAAAAATTAGAAGAATTAGAATATTAATTCTTTTTTTAATTTTTATACATATATTTAACTGAATATATAAGGAGGAAAAATATATGAAACAAATAATTCCTTTTACGAAGGATATAACATTTAAAAATACAATTGGAGATTTAGTTAGTATATCTCTTGATAATGATTTACAACTTAAAGGAGAAGATTTAATCACAGGTAACTTTTATGTTAAAGGAAAATACAAACTTACTAAAGCAAGTATACAAGAGGAAGAATATAGCTATAAAATACCTTGTGAAATAGCTATAAGTGATGATTATGATACATTTGATGCTACGATAGATATAGATGATTTTTACTATGATATTATAGATAATGAAGTTCTTAGAATTAATATTGATTTAGTTATAGATAATTTAGTAAAAAAAGAAGTTAAAGAAAAAGAAGAAGTAAGTGTTAGAAAAGAAGAACAAGAAATTAAAGAAAAAGAGAAATCTGAAAAAACAGATGATTTAAATATTGTTTTTAATTATGATGAAGAAAGAGATAATACACCACTTAATATAATTACAGATACTAAAAAAGAAGTATTTAATGATGTTACAAGTGATACTTATACAACATATATTGTATATTTAGTTAATGAAACAGATACAATTGACTCTATTTGTAATAAATATAAAATAAATAAAGAAAAAGTATATGATTATAATGATGTAAAAGATATCAAATGTGGAATGAAACTAGTATTACCTGATGTAAAAAATGAACAATGAACGAAGTTTTTTAAAAAAATATAATATAATCCCAACAGGTTATGAATATAAAAATAATGTAAAAATAATAGAAACAAAAAATAATAAATATGTTTTAAAAAGAAATAAAAATAATATATTAGATATATTTAATTATTTACATTTAAAAAACTTTAATTATTTTCCTAATGTTTATAATAAAGATAGAAATGATCTATATGAAATATATGAATATATAGATTCAAGTGATATGTCTAATTATGAAAAAAGTGAAGAAATAATATATTTATTAAGTTTATTACATAATAAAACTACATCTTATAAAGATATAGATATTGATGAATATAAAAAAATATACGAAGATATATTTAATAAATTAAATGAATTAGAAGAATATTATATAAGTTTAAATAATGAAATAGATAAGGAAATATATATGTCACCAAGTAATTATTTACTTGTAAGAAATATAACTAAAATATATTCTGCTATATATTATTGTAAAACTCAATTAGAAGAATTTTATAATATCGTAAAAAACAATCTTAAAAAAAGAGTATCGTTAATACATAATAATATAGATTTATCTCATTTATTAAGAAATGAAAATAGTTATTTAATAAGTTGGGATAATGCTAAGTTTGATATACCTGTTTATGATTTAATAAAGTTTTATAAAAAAAACTATAATGATGTAGATTTTACTAATTTATTTAAACTATATGAAAGTAAATATCCACTTCATAATGAAGAAAGAAAATTATTATTTATTAGTTTAAGTATACCTGATAAATTAGATTTAACAAAAGATAATGAATTTATTAAAACAAAAAAAGTAAATGATTTACTTTTATATTTACAAAAAACAGATGATCTAATTTTACAGTATAATTCTAATTAATAATACAAAGAATAGTATTATTTCAATAAATAATAAAATTGCATAAGAAGTAACTGTAAAAAAGATAAGTAAGAATGATTGATATATTATTATAAGTAACCAAAATCCTAAGAAGGCTAGATAACAACCACTAGTTCTTCTTTTATATTTACAAGTATTACAATTACAGAAAAAACCATGTTTAGATTTATTCAAATATATCAATCCTTCTTTCTATTTTATTGTATGAAATAATTGTTAAAAAGTGCAAAGAAAAATATTGACATAACCCAATCAAAAAGTTTAATTTCAAATGCCAAATTTTTTCTTGGAGGTTTAGAAAATGAAGAATAGACTGGATCATTTATAAAAACATTTCAAACAACAGGGGTATAATTATATAGTTATAAAAGAAAAATACACATAATAGTGATGTAAAAAGTTATTAATTACGTAACAAATCTAAATAGTTTTATAAGAAAAATAGCATTAATGTATTACTTCTATGTAAGCAGTAATTGTGAAGATAAAATTATGACAGAATTTTATATTAAAGATAATGCAGTATATTTATCAGGAAAAAAACAAAAGACATAAAAGTATGTAATGATACAAACTGGCTATATAATTTAAAAGTAGATGAATGACCGGTCAGTTCTATATCTAACATCATCAGTTCAAATGAAGGAACACTAACAAGTAGTAATCCATATACACTTGGATTATAAATGTAAAATAAAAGAATTAGTTGCTAATTCTTTTTAAATGTCTTGTAAGAGTTTCAGGCACTTGTTTACTTTCTAATTCTTTAAGTTTAGGAATTGTTGATAAATCTGTACCTAAATTAGTTAAATAAATTGTTTTATTTGATTTATCGTTTATGTAATCATTTTTAATATCAATAATATAGTTTGGATTAAATAGTTCATATCTAAATGAAACATTATCTTGATTTAATTTTAAACTATCTTCAACAATATAATTTACATCTATATCACTATATTGTTTATTTAAGTTAACAATGGAATTACCATGTTTTATTAATTTAAATGTAAATATTAATCTTTTATCAGGGAATTTTATATTATCTATATTTAAGCTATCTAATAGTTTCATATTATTAATATATGTATCTATATTTTCTATTGAATGCTCAACATTTTGTTTAAAATATTTATTTTCTATAGGTAATCGTGTTTTTAAACTTCTTAGAAATTCAATTACTTTCTTATTATCTTTTAATAATTTTTTTAATAAATCATTATTTTCAAATAGAAATAAATTTAATAAATCTTTTTCTTCTAAATGTTTATAATCTTCAAGAAAAATTAATAAACTTTCATTACCATGTTCTTTTATAAATTCAAATAGTTTTAAATAACTTAATGGTTCTTTTTCCATATTAGACTCCTTATTTATATGTTTCTTCTTTTAAGTTGGAAATATTATAATTCATTATTGAAATATAGTCTTCATTTTTATTTATATCTTCATCTGTAATTGTTGCTAAACTTTTAAATAATAATGTTTTTGAAGATGTTTCTTTAGTTAATTTTGTTACTAATTCATTGTCTTTAGTCCATTCATTTACAAAAATATAAGATAGTGATTTATTATTTAATAAAGAAGTAGCAAGTTTTATATTACTATCTATTTCTTTACCATTTTTAGTTAAGTTTATAACTTCAAAACCATATTTTTCTAAGAATTTTAATGATTCATCATAAGAAATAATTTTTTTATTATTAGAGTTTTTAGCAGTTCTGTTAAGTTCTGTATCAAGTTCTGATATATCAAGTTTTAGTAATTTATAGTTATTATTTATTTCTTGTTTTAAATAAGGATTTTCAATATAATCTGATAATTCTTGTTTAATGTTTTGTGCTAGCATTAATATATTTGAAGGATTTAACCATATATCACTTTTAGCATATGTTTCTTCTAATCCATAACTAGCATCAATTATTTTAATATTTTTATTTTTTTGTAAAATAACTGTTGCGTATTCTCTATCAGTACTATTTCCATTGTAAATAAGTAAATCGTTATTACTAAAGTCTTTTAATTGTTTATTAGTTAGTTTATATTCATTAATATCTACACCATTTGGATAAATACTTTTAATGTTAGCACTTTCGCCATATAATCTTTTTGTTACATATTCAATTGGATAAATAGTAGTAATAATATTTATTCCTTCCATATCATATCTTTTAATACATCCAGTAAGTAATGTTATTGTTATAATTAACAATATTGTTAATATCTTTTTTTTCATAATTTTTTCTCCTTTTTTGGTACAGGATCATAACCTGGTTTAGACCATGGACCACATTTTAATAATCTTTTTATTGTTAAATAAGTTCCTTTAAAAAAACCATAAGTTTGGTATGATTCGATTGCATAGTTCGAACAAGTAGGTGTGAATTTACACATATTATGCCAAGGACCTGGTATTTTTTGATAAATTTTTATAAAAAAAATTGCAAGGTGTTTCATATCTTTCACCAATATTATTTTACTATTAATTTAAGAATTTATCAATTATAAGTTCTAATTTTTATAAAAATATGGTAAGATTAAGTAAGAAAGGAGAATTTAAATTGGAAGAGTTATTAAATAAAATAGGAGTAGTACCTAATAATATAAAGCTATATTATCAAGCTTTTACTCATTCATCTTATTCATTTGAACATATACATACTGAATCTTATGAAAGATTAGAGTTTTTAGGAGATGCAATCGTAGATTTAGTTGTTTCTGATTACTTATATAATAGTAAATTATATAAAGAAGGAGAAATGACTAAAATAAGGGCTAGCTATGTTTGCGAAAATGCTTTATATGAATATGGTATGGATTTAGGATTTAGTAATTACATAAAAGTAGGACATGGGGAAATAGTAACTGGAGGAAAATATAAAAAAGCCATAGTTGCTGATGTATTTGAAGCTCTTATGGGAGCGATATATTTAGACTTGGGTTATGAGAAAGTTAAAGAAGTTGCACTTAGTATAATTGTTCCTTATATTGAAGATAAAAGTAAAGTATTTTTTAGTGATTATAAAAGTGCTCTTCAAGAAGCAGTACAAACTGATAAAAAATCTATGGAATATGTTTTACTTGAAGAAAGTGGACCTTCACATCATAAATATTTTAAAGTTGAGGTAAAAGTAGATGATATTGTATATGGTGTTGGTGAAGGCGGAAGTAAAAAAGAAGCAGAACAAAATGCTGCAAAAAAAGCATTAGAATTATTAGCAAATAAATAAGAAAAGAGGTAGTATATGAATTTTTTAACTGTAGCAGAAAGTATTAATAAGATATTTTATAGTTATGATTATAACATTTTAAGTTTTTTACATAAACTTGCTGAGAGTTTAGGAAACTTTTTAACTCCATTATTTAATTTTTTAAGTTTAATAACAGAAAAAGGGATATTATTACTTTTAATAGCAATAATATTAATGTTATTTAAAAAAACAAGAAAAGTTGGAATATGTATGTTTGGAGCAGTTTGCTGTGGTGCAATTATAACTAATTTTATTTTAAAAGATTTAATTGCTAGACCAAGACCTTTCATAGATGAAACTAGTATTTTTAATACATGGTGGAAGTTTGTTGGAAGTGTTAATGAAAGTGAATTTAGCTTTCCATCAGGACATGCTACAAGTGTTGCCGCAGGAATGATAAGTATTATGTTATTATGTAAAAGTAAGAAAAAATATTTATGTATTATACCTATTATTTTAATAGGAATGGCTAGAAATTATTTGATGGTTCACTATCCAAGTGATGTTTTATTTGGAATAATCGTAGGATTAATCTCGGCCTTTATCGCATATTTAATAACAAATCTTATCTATAAATTGTTAGAAAAATATAGTGATAAGACTTTTTGTAAATTTATTCTTAAATTTGATTTAAAAAAATTACTTTTTGATGAATAAAATAATTATTTTTGCATAATATAATAATGTCATGAGGAATTTATGACATAACTCAAGGAAAAAATCCTTGAGTTTTCTTTCTTTTTTATTATTTTTTTGATAAAATATAATATGTAATTGAAAGGATGATAAATATGTTTGAAACACTTAGTGATAGATTACAAAATGCAATAAAAAATATAAAAGGTTATGGAAAAATAACTGAAGAAAATATAGATTCAATGGTAAGAGAAGTTAGACTTGCTCTTCTTGAAGCTGATGTTAATTATAAGGTAGTAAAAGAATTTACTAGTGTTGTTCGTGAAAAAGCTTTAGGAGAAGAAGTTAAAAAAAGTTTAACACCTGGAGAAATGTTTGTAGGAATAATAAGAGATTCTTTAGTAGAACTCCTTGGAGGTGTTAATACACCTTTAAATTTAAATGGTAATCCTGCTTGTTTAATGCTTGTGGGTCTTCAAGGAAGTGGTAAAACAACAACAATTGGGAAACTTGCTAATTTATTAAGAAAAAAACATAATAAAAAACCACTTTTAGTGGCTTGTGATATATATAGCCCTGCCGCAATAGAACAATTAAAACAAATAGGGAAAGAACTTAATATACCTGTGTATTCTGAAGATAGTAAAGATGCTGTTAGTATTGCTAAAAATGGTGTTTGTTATGCTAAAGAAAATGGCTATGATTATGTTTTAATAGATACAGCAGGTAGACTTCATATAGATGATAATTTAATGGATGAATTACAAAGTATAAAAAATATTGTAAAACCAGAAGAAACATTACTTGTAATTGATTCAATGATGGGACAAGATGCGATTAATGTAATAACAGGTTTTAATTCAAAAATAGATTTAACAGGTGTAATTTTAACAAAACTTGATGGTGATACAAGGGGAGGAGTTGCTTTATCAGTTAGACATTTAACTAATGTTCCGATTAAGTTTATCGGAGATTCTGAAAAGATGGATGGAATTAGTTATTTTTATCCTGATCGTATGGCCTCTCGTATTTTAGGAATGGGTGATATTTTATCAATTGTAGATAAAGCAAATGAAGCAATTGATGAAAAAGAAGCAGAAAAATCCCTTAAAAAAATGCAAAAAGGAAAGTTTGATTTAGAAGATTTTTTATCACAAATGAAACAAATAAAAAAATTAGGACCACTTGAAAATCTTTTAAAATTAATACCTGGTGCTAGTAAAATGGGACTTAATAATGTAAATATTAATCCTAAAGATTTAGCACATATCGAAGCTATTATTTTATCAATGACACCTTATGAAAGAAAACATCCTGAAATATTAAAAGCATCAAGAAAAGAAAGAATTGCTAAAGGTAGTGGAAGAAATGTAATGGAAGTAAATAGATTACTTACACAATTTGAACAATCTAAAAAAATGATGAAAATGCTTTCAAATGGAAATATGAAATTACCATTTTAAAAAATGTAGCTAACTTAAAGCTACATCTAAAATCATCATAAAAGAAAATCCAATTAAAGTAAATAGGGCCATAAGCTCTTTTTTCTTGTTCGTTTGACTTTCTGGTATTAATTCTTGAACTACAACATATATCATGGCACCTGCAGCAAAGGCAAGTAAATAAGGAAGCAGATATCTAACTTTAATTACTAAAATTGCTCCGATTACTCCCGCTATGGGTTCAACTATGCCACTTAATTGTCCTAAAAAGAATGCTTTCTTTCTTGAAAATCCTTCTCTTAAAAGAGGAAGTGAAACAGCAGTACCTTCAGGAAAATTTTGAATACCTATTCCTAATGCTAAAACACAAGCAGTTGTAGTTGTGGCACCATCAAGACCATATATAATAGATCCAAATGCTACACCAATTGCCATGCCTTCTGGAATATTGTGAAGTGTTATAGATACGACTAACATTATTGCTCTTTTTAAACTCGTTTTATCTTTTTTATCTTTCCTTTCTTTTTTAGTGGAGATTTTATCATATAATTTATCCCCAATAAAAAGAAGAATCCCTCCACCCATAAATCCAATAAAAGCAGTTAACCACGCGTTTAAATTTAAACTAGTAGCCATTTCAATTGATGGACTAATAAGTGAAAAAAAGGATGCTGCGATCATAACTCCTGCAGAAAAACCAAGCATTGCATCAAGTAAATTCTTATTTATTTTTTTAAAACAAAATACAAGCGCAGCTCCAAGTGCTGTTATACTCCATGTAAATAAAGTAGCTATTAATGTTTGCTCAATACTATTTAAATTATTAAAAAATTCTAACATAATTCCTCCAAAAACTATAATAATATATGATATTTATTAATAAATTGCCACATAGATTAAAACCTATAAATAAAAACTAGGTAATTTACTTATACATAAAATTAAATTTTTCATATCATAAAATTAGATAGGGGGATTTAAAATGTTTAATAATAGATGTGGTAGACAAAACTTTATGGCAATGCCAAGTCAAAATGGTTTAATTGATATTGATAACAATACAGGAAATATAGATATAGATTTAGCTCAAACTCAAGCAACTAATCAAAACGATACTATGACTGCAGTAACTTCTAATGCTCCAATTATGGAACCTATGCGTGAAAGAGTAGTAAACAGAACTATAGTTCATAATGTTCCACATGTTTGTCCAATAAGAACAAGAATAGTTAATCATCATGTTTATCAACATACTTATCAACCAAGTTATACTTGCTGTGAAGAAAATGTATGTGAACATGTACAATGTGGTTCTTGTTGTAACTATTAAAAGACCTTTGGTCTTTTTACTTTTTATTAATAAAAATACTTTTAAAGGTATTTTTTTATTGGTATAATATAAATATAGATAGGATGTGATTTTTTTGTGAAAGCATTAGTATTAGGTGGCGGTGGTGCTAAAGGTAGTTATGAAGTAGGAGTTTTTAAAGCACTAAGAAAACTTCATATGAAATTTGATATTGTAACAGGTGTATCTATTGGTTCAATAAATGGAGCTTTTTATGTTGCTAACGAATATAAAAAATGTCTAAAAATGTGGCAAAAAATAACAACATCTGATTTGTTTGATGTTGCAATAGGAAGTAAGATGTCAAAAGAAGATATAAAACTTCTTGTAAAACAAATGTCTTCTGGAGGAATTAGTTTTTCTAATGCTTATAATTTTCTTAAAAAAAATATTAATGAAGAAAAAGTTAGAAAATCTAAAATTGACTATGGACTTGTTACGGTATCACTTACAAATAAAAAGCCAAGATTTTTAACTAAAGAACAAATACCATATGGAAAACTTGTTGATTATATTTGTGCGAGCTCTATTTGTTATCCTTTCGTACAGGCCCAAGATATAAATGATGAAAGTTTTATTGATGGAGGTTTTTATGATGGCATTCCTATTAATCTTGCCATAGATATGGGAGCAACTGAAATACTTGCAGTTGATTTATCTGTTTTAGCTATTAATAAAAAACCAAAAGATAAAAATATAAAAGTAGATGTTATAAAAATGAAAGATAAAACACCACTTACATTAACTTTTACAAAAGAATATGCTAATAAAAATATAAAATATGGTTATAACGATACAATGAAACATTTTAATAAATTAGATGGTAAATTTTATACTTTTAGAAAAAATGATTTAGATAAATCATATAATGAATTAAATAAATATTTTGTTGAAATTTTAAAATCTACCATTTTAAATGAACCAAAAAATAAAATAGTTAATGAACTATTTAGTATTGCTAAGATAAATAAATTATTTGTAAAAATAAAATATAATCATGATTTTAAAGAAGAAGTAGAAGAAGCTTTAGAACATCTTGGAGTATTATTTGATATTCCAAATGAAAATATTTATTCAATAAAAAAATATAATAAATTATTAATAAGAAAAGTTAAAGAACTTAATTATATAAAAATAAATAAAAATTTAAAAGATAAGTTTTTAATAGGGTATATGTATAATAAATATATGAAAAGTGAAAATAAAGAAGAAATAATAAAAGAAATGTATAATTTATCTTTAATATTTCCAAGAGAATATCTTTGTACTGTATACTTAATAGCTATATCAAAAAAACATAGTTTGTTTTTAAAAGCTGATAGTATTTATGATGATATTTTAAAAGAGTTAAATGTAAAGTAAATACTTTAGTAAAATAATTTGTCTAATTTTGTCAAATTTATTGTAAAATAAATTTAAGTGTTTTATTATAATATTGGGGAGTGTGATACATATGATATATCCTTCAATTGATAAATTATTAAATGTTGTAGATAGTAAATATCGTTTAGTTCATCTTGCAGCTTTAAGAAGTGATGATATAAGAGAAAATAATAATTTACAAAAAAATGAAGAAGATTATGTTTCTAAAAAGAATATAGGAAGGGCACTTGAAGAAGTAGCAGACAATTTAATTATAATAAAACAACCAGAAGAAAAAAAATAACCCGAAAGGATTATTTTTTTTGTGCTATTTCTTTTGTGTTTTTCCAAATCATAATCATAATTAGGAAACCTTCATAAACTAGTCTAATTGTAATTGGACCAAGGATCAATACAATTAAGAATAATAAGAAACTTTGTCCGATAAATGAGAATGAGAATAAAATAACATAAATTGTACCAATTAAGTATAATACTTTTAAAATTGGTTCAATAATCATTATTCTAAAATCAAGTAATTCTTTTAAAGTAACAAGTTTTTTACTTAATCCTTTATTGTCTTTCTTAATAAATAAAAAATAAACAAGAATTCCTCCAACTACAGCAAGTACTGCAGCAATAATTCCCCAAATAACACTTCCTGCAGCAGCAGAACCAATGTTATTTGAAGAACCACCAATATAATCATAATCATACATAAAAACAAACACTCCTTTCTAATTATATGTTAACATTAAATATCATAAAATACAAGAAAAATTTATTTGACTAAACACTTTTATTGTACTATATTAAATTTATATGAAAAACATTTAAATTTATGAAAAGAGGTATGTATGAAAATAATAAAGTATAAGAAATTACCAGGTAATAAATATAAAATAACTTTAGATAATAATGACATAATCCTTTATGAAGATATTATTATAAAAAATATGATTTTATTGAAAAAAGAAATAAAAGAGAATGAATTAAAACAATATTTAGATGAAAATATTTTTTATGAAGCTTATTATAAAGCATTAAATTATTTAAAAGTAAAAATGCGTAGTACAAATGAAATAGAAAAATATTTAGCAAAAGAATTTAACAAAGATTTAATAGAAAAAATAATTCTTAATTTAACTAAAGAAGGCTATTTAAATGATGATTATTTTACAAAATGTTATATAAATGATGCGATAAACTTAAAAAATATTGGACCTAATAAAATAATTCATGAACTTGAAAAATTAGGAATAGATAAAAGCATTATAGATAAAAACATTAAGGTATTTACTAGTTCAATAGAAGAAGAAAAAATAAAAAAAATAATAGATAAAAAAGTTAAAACTAATAAGAATAAATCAGTATATAATTTAAAAAATAATATAAAACTTAATCTTATTAATCAAGGATTTAACGTTGAAATAATAGATAAAAATATTAATAATATTAACTTTGATGAAACAAGTATTTATGAAAAAGAATATAATAAGTTATATAATAAGTTATCTAAAAAATATACTTCTTATGAATTAGAACAAAAAATAAAACAAAAACTTTATCAAAAAGGTTTGTTTAAATAAAAATATGTGAGATAAATCCCACATATTTTTATTTATTATTAGACTTATTAGAACTAGTTTTTAATTTAGACATATAAGTATTAAAATCGCCATTTAATTTATCATCATGAATTTCAACACCATATTCTTTTCTTAATTCTTCAAGTTTTTTATAGAATAAAGCACTATCTTCACTTAATTTTTTTGTAACAAGTGTTTCTTTAATAGTAGTTTTAACATCTTTAAGTTCAGGTTTTTTCTTTTCATCAGTTTTATAGATTATATGATATCCATATTTAGTTTTAACTGGAGTAGTTGTATATGTTCCTTTTTTAAGATTATATGCTGCTTTTTCAAATTCTTCAAGCATATCACCAGTATTAAACCATCCTGTATCGCCACCTTTGTCTTTAGTAGCTTTATCAGTTGAATATTCTTTAGCAAGTTTATCAAAATCTTCACCATTATTTAACTTTTTAATAATATCTTTTGCTTTATTTAAAGCTTCTTTTTCTTTATTATTTTTTTCTTCAGTAGTCATTCCATCAAGGGTATCAATAGAAATTAAAATATGTTTAGTTCTAATATCTCCAAAAATATTTTCATCGTAATATTTTTGAATTTCTTTATCAGTTAAACCTTTTTTAACTAATTCTTTAACTGCTTCATTTCTTCTGTAAGAAAGTGAAACAAATTTTTCAAATTCAGTTTTTGATTCTAAGCCATAATAATAAGCAATTAAATATTCAAAAGTTGTATTATATTGTTTAGCAGAATCTTCAACTTCTTTAACTTTTTCCTTTATATATTCTTTTTCTTCTTTACTAGTGTCTTTGTATTTGTCACTTAAAATCATTTCATCAATCATGTCTACTAGAACACCAACACCATATTTGTCTTTAATTTTTTCATAAAATTCAGTTACAGATATATTTTTATTATTACTTGTAACAATTGCATCTTCACCATTTTTTAAAACTGGTACTTTTCCACATCCTACAAGTGAAAAAATTAATAAACCTGAGATAAAAATTTTACCACTATTTTTAATTATTTTGTTCATAATTATATCCTCCTTCAAATAGTTACATGTTTATCTTATCAAAAAAATAAAAAAAATACAATAATTTAGTCTTTTATATACACAAATTTCACAAAAACCCATAAAATAATTTAGAACAATAAAAAAGGAGGAGTTATTTATGAATTATGTATCATCATCAGCAATCGTATTAGTTTTATTTATCTTACTAATTATAATACTAGGTGCTTGGATTTAAGGGGGTGTATGTATGAAAAATAATGAATGCTGTAATGAAAAACCAGGAAAACATACAGGAAGTGGATTATTAATCGTTGTTGTATTATATATCTTACTTGCTATAATTTTTAGTTCATTTGGAACTAATAATAATGTATGTTGCTATTAATAAAAATATTATATAATTTTAAAAAGAGGTTAACCTCTTTTTAATTTTGTAATATTTCATATATTTCTTCAACTGATTTACTAAAGTTATCTTGATAAAAAGGAATTAAATGTAAATGATAATGTTTAACTTCTTCTAAAACACCATTATTTTGGATTATTCTTAAACCATCATAATTTAATTTTTTCTTTAAAAGAGTAGTTAATTTTTTACTGATTAATAAAATATGATTTAAAGTTTCTATAGGAATATCATTAATATCAATATAATGATTTTTTGGTATTATTAAAGTATGCCCTGGTCTTTCAGGATTAATATCTAAAAATACCTTTACTATTTCATCTTCATATAAAGTATAACTTGGTATTTCATTATTTATTATTTTGCAAAAAATACAATTATTCATATTTCCCTCACTTTCTTATATTTATTATAAAATAAAAATAGTTTTTTTAAAAGTTTAAAATGTTTTAATTGACTATAAAATGTACATAATATATAATAATATTAGAATAAGGAAGGGATAATTATGAGTAAAAAATTTCCTATTAACTTCAAAAAGGGTAATAATAATTTAAGTATTAAAAAAGAAGAAAAAAATAATGTGGATGAATTAGGATTAAGTACTTTAAAAAGTAATGAAAAAGAAGGATATAGTCCATTAAATGATGATATGAAAACACACTATGCTAACATTAATGATTTAATAAATAATAAAAAAGAGGATATTCCTGCTGTTAGCGAAGAAGTAAAAGAAGAAGTAGGAGTTAATAATGATATAGATAATAGTAATATTAATAGTAATAATGATATTGATAAAACAACTGTTGTTTCTTTAGATGAAATTGATAATGAGTTAGATAAAATAAATAAAAAAGAGCAACCTTTCTTCTTTAATAATAATTTTATGAATAAAAATAAGGAAGAAGAGAAAAAAGAAAATAACAATATAAATAATACTATATCTGATAATGTAAGTAGTATGCCATTAAATAATGCCAATAATAATTATCCAAAAGAAGTTGATTATGAAGAAGAAAATTTAGGGTTTATTAAAAACCGTAAAATAAATAAAAAGCTTTTGTTAATAATAGGAATAATATTTTTTATATTAATTTTAGGATTAATACTTTATTCTATGTTAAAACCAGGAACACTTAATAATATATCACTTTCATTAAATGATATAGTTTACTATGGAGAAAATAATAGTTTTAAAGTTACCGCTATTGGTAAAAATAATTTAAGAAAAACAAAGTATACGTTTACTGTTAATAATGACATTGTGTCAATGAAAAATGAAAATATGATAGGCAAAAAAGTTAATAACAGTTTATTTGCATATAAATTAGGAAGTTTTAATATTGAAGTAATAGGAAGTTATAAAGATGTAAGTAAAAAGTTAAATAAAAATATAACAGTATGCAAAAGATTAAGTGAAGAAAGTATACCACAAAGTCAAATTATTGCGTATTTTAATGAAGAAAGTAGTTTAAATATTAATCTTGGTGATGATATCTGTTATAAAAATATCACTTTTGAAATTGAAGATACATCAATTGCAGAAATAAATGAGAATAGGGTAATTAAAGGGAAAACAAAAGGGTATACCTCTTTAATAATTAAACAAAATAATAATACTTTTAAAATAGATCTTAGAGTAGTTGATAAAAGTACTGTTAATTTAGTGGAAAGAGTTTATTTAGAAAATATTGAAGACAGCATAGTTATGAATGTAAATGATGTTCAAATATTAAAACCCACTATTATACCGGTAAATGCTACGGATAAAAATATTAACTTTTCATCAAGTAATGAGAAAATTGTATCTGTAAATAACAAGGGTGAAGTTAAAGCTTTAAATAAGGGTAGTGCTAAAATTATTGTAAAATCTAATGATGGTGCTTATACAAATACTTTAAATGTTATTGTAAAAGGTTCTAATGATACAGAAATAGAAACATTTAGTCCTGTAAGTGTTACAATAAAAAGTAATAATGCTAATAAAAATATTGCTAATGTAAATAATTTAATAATATTAAATGCTAAATTTGATAGAAAGTTAAGTTTTGTTCCTAAGGTAAATATATTTAATAAAGATATAGAAATGGTATGTTCTTCAACCGATGAACCTACATGTATTGCCACAATTAAAGTGGATAATAATAGTACTAAAGGTAAAGTTAATTTTGTAATAAAAGATTATAAAGATATAAATGATACGATAGGAAATGAAGTAAATACTACTACTGATAGTAGTGAAGTAATTATTAAATAAAGTATGTATATGCATACTTTTTTAAATTTCTAAAATTTTAGATGTTTTTTTTAAAATTGGTATAAAAAATATTTGAAAAGTGAAAATTAAGTTTTAAGATGAATTTTAAAATTTCATCTTTTTTAATGCTTGAAAAATGAGATTCGTGACATTTGCAAAGCATTTTTATATATGTTAACCTATCTAACTGGAGGGCTTATATGGACAAAGATTATAAAAAAGAATTAATAAAATTAGTTGAAAAAACAGAAGTTAATAAAG
>OGMF01000128.1_pt1 | contig 88344 bp, 133 predicted proteins | sample 1572921 | NCBI WGS metagenome assembly OGMF01 (sample SAMEA2581919, study PRJEB24529) | metagenome | biome: Human gut stool | place: China | collected 2011 | reverse complement strand
GTGGATAAATTATCCTTAAAAGAAAGAAAAGAACCAAAAGAAAGAAAATACTATATATTTTTTATATTATTATTATTATTATATTATAAATATATAATATTTTCTTTCTTTTGGTTCTTTTCTTTCTTTTAAGGATAATTTATCCACAGGAGCTAAAAGTTATCAACAGTTTATATAAAGCTATCCACATTATCCACAATTAAAAAATATTTTAAAAAACTGCAAAAATATACTTTACTTTTTACTAAGGGTATGTTATAATTTTATTAAAGATTTTAGAAAGGAGATAAGCCAATGTGGGAAGAGATGAGCTATAATAAATATAAAAGTTCTAATCGGCTCAAAGATGAATACGAGCCAGATGTTGATGAGGATGATATCAATAATCAAACTGTAACAAGTTTGTTAGATATAAAATTAGAAACAGAAGAGGAATAAAAGGAGGAAAGTAAATGGATTGTAATAAAGATTTATTTTCAGTTGATGAATTAGTAATGATTTTAAAAAACAATGATATTAAAACTGGACACAATAAACTTTTTAAATATTGGAGAGAAAACGGTTATTTAATTGCAGACGAAGAAAATAAAAATATGCCAACTCCAAGAGCAGTAGAACTTGGATTGTTTAAAGTTAAAGAAAATACTATTGTCCAACAAAATAATGATATTTGTACTCGCAAATGGATTATGGTAACAAAAAATGGTTTGTTTTACTTCTTAGGGCACTTTTCTATTGACGAAATAAAGAGGGAAATCAATGTTTGAGTTACAAAATCAGGTTAAATTATATTCATTGGGCATTGATAGTTTTTTTACTCCAAAAGAAAGAGAATTAAATAAAAAAATTAAAAAATGCGAATTTATTAAATCGGGGAAACCTAAAAGAGATAAATTATCCAAAAGACGGATTTTAACTATCGAGGTCACTGACAATCAGAAAAAAAGATTAAATAAGCTTATAAAATATTATAAAGAACAGTTAGATGAAGAATTTGTTAAAAATCAATCTTTTAATATTGTTCGAGAACTTAATGAAGAAGATTTAACATCAAAAAGATTAATAGCAATGTTTGAATCAACATTAACAAGAGCCATGGGATTAAAAACAAACGATTTAACTACTGACTTTATGGTTATAACAGTCTACCACAGAAAACCAGCAGAAGATGTTATCAAACGTGGGTTTATGTATAATGGTGAAAAATACGTTTTTTATACTGCAAGCGCAGGACAGATTAGGCAAAAGAAATTTGTTGTCATTAAAGAAAATCTTTTGAAAAAATTATCTAACACATTAATGTGCGGATTAAACTATGATACTATCAATCAAAAAGGTGGAATTAACACAAATAAATTTTTAGCTTATTCGGCTTTAACTACTTCTGCCACGGAAGTATGGGAAGATTTTAATATCGACCAAACAGTTGTTGTTGATGATTTTGAAACTATGGTTAACGGCATGGTTGATTATATCAATATGAATGATTATTCTATTGAGCGAAAAGAAATGTATATTCCAATCAATCACATGGATGGCGCAGGTATTATGATAGGGCAAACAACGAGAATGATTCGTATGCCTTGGGTTAAAGGTCTCATGATTGAAATGCCTTTTGATAAGTTCGTGATAGAAAACAATCTTTCTGGTGATATAATTGATATTTATGGAAAGAAATGGAATATTTTTGACGATGATATTAAATATATTTTAACAAAATCTCAATTTAAACTCAATAAGATGTATAACAGTTGGGATGAATACAAAGAGAATTTTAAGAAATATAATTGTGAAGCTTGTTATTGCAAAATGGAACAAGATAAAATTTATAACTCTAAACTTGGTTATCAAATGATTCAGACTTTAACTGATTGGACAATGAAAGAAGTCGATAAAATTTTAGAGCCAACAATTAAAAATATTAATTCTATTGGTGGGGATTTTAAAACGACCATGAGGATTTTTGGAGTTAATCCAGATTATTCTAATCAGTCATGGATGCAAAAATCTTTATATCTATATCCAGAACTTTTAAGAGAGCCAAACAATAAAGATATCTTGAAATCCTTGAAAGAAAAAGAAGTCAAAGAAGCCAAGTGTGGAAAAATAAACATTAACGGCAAATATACTTTTGTTATTCCAGATGTTTATGCTTTTTGTGAATGGCTATTTAAAGGAATTGCTGTTCCTGATGGGCTTTTACAAAACGGAGAGGTGTCATGCAATTTATTTGAGAATAATAAAAAATTAGATTGTTTACGCTCGCCTCATTTGATGAAGGAACATTCTGTTAGAATTAATGTTAGAAACAAGGAAATTAGTAAATGGTTTGTAACTAAAGGTGTTTATACTTCAACAAAAGATTTAATATCCAAAGTCTTACAATTCGATTAGTTAGTCGCAGTCGAACCTTATGGAAACATAAGGATATAAAATGGTGTGAACCTATAAATATAGGGTGTACAATTTACGTTAAGGAATTGCAGGAAATGGCAATTAAAAATTGTGCTAACAGGGAATAGAGCGGAATCCTGTGGAGCTTAAATGATTAAATGAAAAATATAAAAAGGAGGTGTAAATATGAATGAATTTAGGGAAGTAACACATAATAATTGCAAATGCTATGTAAATAAGTATGGTATTGTTAAAGTTAAAGACAAAGAGGGGAATTTTCAACCAAAAAAGTGGAGATATAATAAGGATGGCTATATCGTAGTTTCTTTGTGTGGGGTTAATTCGGACGGCAAAAAGATATATCGAAGTGTCGGAGTTCACATCTTAGTAGCCAAAGCATGGGTTTTAAATGATGATATTAAAAATAAAAAAGAAGTTAATCACAAAGATTTTAATAGAGCCAACCCTTATTTTGAAAACTTAGAATGGGTTTCCCATAAAGATAATGTTATGTATTCAAGAAAAGCTGGACGATACCCATCTGTTAAAGGAGCATTAAACCCTAATTATAAAAACAATGTTTTACATTTAAAATACAGTCAAGATAAAGAATATGCAAAAATAAAACAAAGTCGAAAAGGCAGTCAAAATGGCAGGGCAAAAAAATGTAAGCTTTATCATAAAGATTTTGGATTTATAAAAGAGTTTTCCTTTTTAAGAGAATCAGTTTTATGGATGATAGAAAATAAACATATTCCTTATGTAAAAAATCTTGAAGGTATTATTCAAAAAATGAAAAAAGATAATTATAAAGGTTATTATTTAAAAATCATTTAATCATTTAATCATTTTAAGCTCTCAATCGACTATCGAAAGGGTATTTATTTACCGTATAGGTAAATAAAGAATAACCAAGTAGAGTAGATAGTAGGTGAAATTCCTATTATCGAAGCGCACCAGACCTAAACAGGAAACTGCATGGTTATGATATAGTCAGTAGTTCATATGTGCGACGGTGATATCCTGCTTGTTGTTGAAGATAAAGATTTTATTAAATTAGCTGAAAAGAACATGAAAAATATAGTTCCACTTTATTATGAGATGAAAAAAGCCGATGCTGCTCCATTAGATTCTGAACATATTAATAATGGTATTATGTTAGCTTATAAGAGTGGAAAAATCGGTATCTATAGTAACAATATAACTAAAATTTGGAACTATAAGAAATTTACTGATGAATATATTGATATAGTTAAACTATTGTGTGCCGAGTCTAACTTCAGTATAGACTCCGCAAAGACTTTATATATGCCTAAAAGACCAGAATGGTTTAGAAGAAAAATGATTAAATTTCAAAAAGAGAATTTGCCACATTTCTTTATTTACAATAAAGATAAACCAGAAGAAAAGGTTGATATTTTAAATACAAATAACATCATGGGTTATATCGAAGCCAAAATACCAAACAAAAAACTTTCTTTGACTAATAAAATTGGTAAATTTGATTATCATGTTTTAATGAATAACCCTAATTTAGTAAACATAGAAGAATTTCAAAACATAGAGGATGATTTTAAACAACTGGTTAAAGATATAACATTGAAATATAAAAATATTAATATTGATATATCGAAAGTTATGATTCCCCAAGAAATAAAAGAAGTTTTAGAAAATAAATATTCACAATATGATATTATAAAACTTGTGGATATACTCTTATTAAGATTTTACAATACAAATGCAAAAACTTGTCTGAAAATTATTTGGGATATTTACGGAGAATATATATATAATAATGTCCAAAAAAATACAGAAAAAATGCCAAAATATAATCCAATTTTAGGTTCGAGAAGTGGAGGATTTTTATACTAAGAATTATAATGATTTCTTGTAAAAATACTATACACATAAAGGGAAACCCAATGAGGATTAGACGGAGAAAGGATAGAAAAGTAATGGAAAAGGTCTATGTATCAAGAGCGGAAATTATTAATATGGTTGCTCAAAATACAGGAATCTCAAGGCAAGAAGTTTCGAGAGTAGTCGAAAGTTATGAATCGGTTTTATATGATTTAATTATGAATGACTGTACTTTTAGAATGGGTAAATTAGGGTCTTTCCAATTTTATACAATCAAAGAACAGACAAGACGTATTCAAAACTTTCAAACTGGAGATTACGAGCTAAAGAAAATTCCTGCAAAGAGCGGTATTAAATTTGCGGTCAACCCTGTAGTTGAAAAAACTATCAAGCGCAAAACCACAGGCGACCCATATATTGAATAAGAGGAGATAAACGGAATTATGAAGGAAATGTATGAAAAAAAAGTGTCTACAAAAGTAATTGGATATTTAAGTAGAGAAAATGGCGAGTATATTATTACTGTAAGCCAAAAAGATGGCAATGAAAGAAAATTCAATGCTGTCAAGTTATTAGAAAATATGATTGGAACGACTATCATTTTGGCAAACGAAGATTTTGAAACTATCTAATAAGGAGTTTCAAAATGGATAAATTTGAAGAACAAATTCAAGAATTAATTGATAAAGTTGATGGCATTAGTGATAAAACTTGGGAAGAAATTGCGGAAGATTTAGACTTAAATATGTCTGCTGATACAATCAGACGTTCTTTTAATTGTGGCATATTTAGTGGCTATCGAGTAGCTAAGCATTATCGTAGTCAAATTTCAAACGGCAACACTCTTGATTCTATTGAATTAAATGATTTAAAGAATGAACTTTACAAAGAGCGAGTAAGATTGCAAGATGTAAATAGAGAAAAAAGAAACTATCTAAGAGAACAAGCAAGATTTGAAAATTTGCTTGAAGTCTTAAAAGAAAATATTGTTCAAATTCCTCAAGAAAAAGAGGCTAAGATATCTCAATCTTACAATGACAGGAATAATATTGCGGTTGCTTTATTATCAGATATTCATTACGGCTTACAAGTAGATAATAATGTAAATATGTATTCAACCACTATTGCAAGCAGTCGTTTAAATTTTTGGAGCACCAAAGTTATTGAATATTGTCAATTATATCATGTGCAAACTTTAAATATTGTCTTATGTGGAGATTTAATTTCTGGTTTAATTAAATTATCGGCACGAGTAGCACAAGAAGAAGATGTCGCAGAGCAAATTATAGCTATTAGTGAAATTTTATCTCGAGAAATTACTAAAATCAATTCAAAAATTTCTTTTGTAAATATTTATGGTGTTGTTGGCAATCATTCAAGAATGAACGCAAGCAAAGAAGATAATATCGACTCTGAAAATTTTGAAAGATTAATCTTTAGATATATTGAGCTGAGGACTGGCTTAAAAGTTATTGATAGTGGACATAGCGATTATCTTGAATTTAATGTTGGTGGAAGTAGTTGTATTGCAACTCATGGGCATAATGATAAATTTGGAAATGTAGTTAATGATTTTTCTAAAGTATTAGGCTACATTCCAGATTATATTTACATGGGGCATACTCACCATTTACAAGTAGAAGAAAATGGACAAACAACGGTAATTGTAAATGGTTCTGTGGTTGGGGCAGATGATTATGCTGTTAAAATCAGAAAGTACACTAAGCCAAGTCAAGTTTTGCATATTATTTCTGGTAATGATGATAACATTATCAATATTAATTTAGTATAGGTTTTTCATTCTCCCTCCTTTGAACTATCCAGAGAAGTCTATTATAGCATAGACTTCTCTGGAATATAATAATTAAGAGATGATAGAATATAAAAAATAACTGCCACATAAGACTATTATAAAACTATACTTTATAGAATTGGTTGCCGAAAAGCTTTTATAATAGCTGTGGTTTATGGCGGGATAAAGTAGTGGCTACTTACGAGCCTCATAAGCTCGGTTAGGTGAGTTCGATTCTCACTCCCGCAAGGATGGAAAATTCTTAGTAGCGGTTTAAATAAATTAGTGTACAATGGTTTATTTAAATGAGAGTTTTGTATTGGTAGTGTTACGACATTACCATAGTTTTGCCACGATAACTCAATGGGCAGAGTGCCACTCTTGTAAAGTGGACGTTGTGGGTTCGAAGCCTACTCGTGGCTTCTGATGTCCGATGTTGTGTCGGAAGAAAGAGAACTCTTCATTTGAGTTCTCTTTTGCTATATATAAAGAATAAAAGGGAACAGAATGGAATGATAAAATATGGTTCAGAAAGAATTAAGATGTCCAAGATGTGGGGAAACACACGTTCTTGGTTTTTTTTATGACAATAAAGCTCCATTTTTAAAAGAGGGTAAAAGTGTATTCTGTATAAAATGCTGCGATGAATTAGCATCCGAAATTATGTCTAAATCCTCAACTTTAGAAAATGGAATTAGAAATTTATGTAATTTTTTTCATTATCCTTTTGATTTAAGGGTATATACAAAAATAGCTCAAGAATCAAATAAAAAGATTAAAAAAAATGTTAATTATTTAAAACAATACGTTGAAATGATTAATAAGATTAACCCCCCTGCTGAAAGATATACTGATTTAGAAAATTCATTACCAGAAATTACTAATTTTGTAACTGGACTTAAAATTGACCCAACAGACATAAAAGCACTAAACGAGCTACAGGAAGATTGGGGAAATCAAGATTCTTTAGAAGATTATTTGTTTTTAGAGAATGAATATGGTAAATATGCTAAAAATGAGAAAGACTTAGCAAACAGTACCATAACGGTTTTGAGATTTCTTTGTTTGGCTTTGTTAGATGTCCATAAGGCACGATTAGCAGGAAAAGACACCTCGAGCGATGAAAAGCGAGTAATGGAATATTACAAAAAACTTAAATTAGATGATTTTAAATTTGACGAAAAAAAAACTGATGTTGAAAAATTAATTGAAGATTGGGCATATACAGAAGAAAACATCGAACCTTTAGATTGGGTTGATGAACATTTGGATGATATTTGTCATTTTAGAAGTGATAACGATGATATTATGCGTTGTATTGGGAATAAAGTTTTAGGCTCAAAAGAATATCCAGATTTGAATGTTGAGGATTTGCAGAAATGACAAATCAAGAAATTCTTCAAGAAATTAAGGGTATTAAATCTTCTCGAAGAAAAGAAGAGAAATTATCTGTAAAAAGACAGCAAGAGATAAAAGATAGAAAGAAAAGATGGATAACCTTTTGGCGCAATAATCCTAATCTTTATATTCATTACAAAATGGGGATATCATCATTCCCATATCAGCATTATTCATATTTTACTATGGGAGACGCTACAAACTATGTAGATGTTTCAACTCGTGGTGTTTCTAAGACTTTTAAAGCCATAGTGTATGCTGCTGCTATGTGTTTACAATTTCCGCATTATAGCGTTGCCGTTATGGCGGTTAGCAGAGGACAAGTTTCCGCTGACTTTGAAACAACATTTAAAAAAGAAATTTGTAATAAAAACTCGTATTTTATGGCATGGTTATTAAACAATGGATTAATAACATATAAAGAAACTGAAAAGGGCTACATTGCTCAATTTTGGAATGGTTCATCAATTATCTTTCTACCAGCCATTGATTCTTCTCGTGGTGAACACGTTCAAATGTTAATTGTTGAAGAATGTCGATTAATTAAAAAAACTATGGTTGATAGTGTTGGTGTTCCTATGCTAACATTAAGGCAACCACAATACAAAAAGAATAAAACATACTCTAATTATAAAAGTAAATTTGATATAATGAAGCAAGTCTACATTACGTCAAACAGATTTAAAAATGAATGGTTTAATACTTTATATAATAAAACCTTTGTTTCATATTTTAAAGACAAATATAGCAGACACAGGGTATTTAATTCGGATATTTTCTTAGCGATTAAATATGGTTTAAAAGATGCTAAATGGTTTTATGCTACCAGAAAAAGTTTAGGAACATATGATTTTGCAATGGAAATTTTAAATGAAACTCTTGGCGAAAGTGAAAGCAGTTTCTTTACATTGGATATGGTAAGAAAAGCTCAAAATAATAGCAGAGTATTCTATCCTCCATTACCACAGGAATTAAGTTCGAGGACATATCATGGGAAGCCAAAAGCAGAAGATGAAATCAGAATTATTGTAGTTGATTTTGCTTTTGCAAATGCCACGACAAAAGAAAAGAACGATAATACTGTTATGATTTGTATGTCTTTAAAATTAGAGAAAAATGGAGAATACCATAGATATGTAGATTATATTCAAACTATGGCTGGCGGCGAGCAGGAGAAGGCTTTAAAAACAATCCGAGAGCTGTTTTATGATTATAAAGCAGATTATTGTGTAATGGACTTGTTAAATGGCGGTGAAATTCATTATACCAATTTAACAAGAGAGTATGACCACCCTATAAGAGGAAACTCAACGTGGGATAAAAGCGGTTTAACTGTTTGTAAAAAAATGGAATATAATGTGTTAGCCGAGGCAAAAATAAATGATTTGGCTAATCGAGCTATTGATAGAAGTGCCAGACCAGTAATTATTCCTATGCAAGGTCATAAAGTATTAAATAGTGCCATGTGGAATGACTTATTTATCAAATTAAAAAATGATGAAATTTCTTTGCCTTTAGATGATTTGGATTACGAGCAAAGAATGTCAGAGAAAAAAGAATATTTATTTGCGACTTCTGAAGAAAGGGCAAGATTGAAATATCCATATGTACAAGGAATGTTTTTGTTAAATGAGATGATTAATTTATCTCCTGTTTATAATGAGGGTTATGTGAAACTTGTTGAGCAAAGACAAGGAACAAAAGATATTGCCGTTGCTTTGTCTTATGGTAATTATATTTTAACATTAATCCAAAATAATAAAGAAAAAGGTCAAACTAAAACTGGCTTTGATATAAATGAATGGAGATTGTTTGGATAATAAAAGAAAGGAGATGAGAAATTGGAAGAACAACAACAATTAACTAAGAAGCAGGTTTGGGATGTTTTACAATTTGCAGACGGACTAAATAATTCTTATAGAAATAGTATTGGATTATATACTCCAGATTTGTTAAGTAAAAATTTGGAAAGATTGACAAGCAATCCGATTGGAGCAGATTATGATTCTATTGTTAAAGCTTTAAAAGACACCCCTAATTCTTCTGAACTATTATCTTCTTTTAGTCAATATATGAATTATTTTGACAGAATTTTTAGTCAAACAGTAGATTACTTTGCGAATATTCTATCTTTTGATTTGCGTTGGGATTGCATTAATGCTTTTGGTACTGATTATTCATCAAAAGAATACAAAGAAGATGAAAATAGAGTTTTTAAATTTTTAGATAATTTTGATTATAAAACTTATTTCAAAGATGTAGTTAAAAACATTTTGATAAATGATGTTGATTATAGGTGGTTTAGAGATAATGGCATCGGGCTAAGTAATAAAAAAGTGCCAAAATATGCACTTCAAATTATGCCTAAAAATTATTGTACGCTTACAGGGTATTGGGAAAATGGCTTCTTATATGATTTTAATATGAGATTATTTCTTAATCCAAGCATTGATATTAACTTATTTGCTCCTGCTTTTAAAAAATATTACTTGAATGTTTTTCAATCAGAGAATCAATATAATTATATACCTTCTAATCAATTTGTTAATCGAGATGGAACGTGGGCATATTGGACTCAAACTTCCCCTAATGACGGAGCATGGGTTTTTAAGTATAACACTAACGATTTTGTTATCACGCCACCTTTGGCTAATTTGATGAAAGATACCGTATTAGATAGCGTAGTTCAAAAATTGCAGAATGATAAAAATTTCGCTTCTGCTTATGGTTTGTTAATTGGTGAAATTAAGATGCTTAAAGACACGAACGAGCCTAATGCCACAGCTTTTGAGCCGAGCGTTTTAGGTCAGTTATTATCTTTAGTTCGTGAAGGCATTGGGAATAACATTAAAATTGGTGCAATGCCAGCAGAAAATGTTGATTTTTACCAATTTGAAGATAAGGACACCGAAATGTATACTACTCAAACTAAGAACAGCGCAAGCTTAGGTGCTTCGGCAAGTAGAGTCATTTATAGTACAGATAAAGTATCTGAAGCTGAATTGTTCGCTCAAATTAGTAATGACTATGGTAAAATGAAAAAGTTATACACTCAATTTGAGAATTTTTTGAATTACTTTGTTAACAAAAAATTAAAGAAATATCATTTTAGATTTCATTTCGATGGTTCTAATTATTGGTTCGAACAAAAGAATAGACAAGATAAAGTTATCGCATTGGCAGATAGAGGTATTATTCTTAGCGAATCGGCTTTTGCACAAGCTTTTGGCTATGAACCTCAATCTTTCAGTCGTATGTTAGACGAGGGTAAAAATAGTAACTTTATGTCTAAACTTGGGCAATTAATGTCTATTCATACTGCAAATGCAACAGAAAACCAAGGCAGACCAGAACAGGATGAAGTTAAAACTGAAAGTAGAGATTATGATTGATAGAGGTGAATATCTTTGAACATCACAGCACCTACCAAGTCAGCAGTCCAAGAGCTAATTACTCAATGTTATATTGATAATGCCAGAATTGATAGAATGAAATCTGTTTTGTTGGCTGATTTATCGTATAATGAGACTGCCGATGTGGTTCATAAATATATTGCTCATTATTTTTCAAACGGAATTGGTGACGATTTAAGTGAAAAGTGTTTAGAACGATATAATATTAGTGTTGTATTTGGTGGTATTCCAGTAATGGATAAACAGTACAATACTGTAGAAGAAGTTTTAAACGAACTGCTTGAAATCGTTATTGATTTTCAAAACCAGCTCTCTATGTGTATTAAGATTGCAATGGAGAATATGGACAAACAAATTGTATCTGATTTATTAAGTTTCAATGTGTATTATAATAATATTGTAGACCAATGTATTTTATTGGTTGATAAAATCAAACTATATAAAGACAACCCAAGTTTTGACGCTCACTTAAAAGACCATTTCTTTATCTTGGGAGATAAATAAAATGTTGTTTAGGCAAAAACCAAGAGAGAAAGATAAATACATTAAAGTTGATAGCGACAAAACAATGGAGCTTCATAAACAAGGGTTTTTCCCAAAATATTTTTGGGAAGGTTATTATTATTATGAAAAAACTAATGAATTGATAAAATATATTGAAAGGTGGTGAATAAGTAATGGAGAAAATAAAACAATTTTCTGTTGATGATATTTATTTATTCACCGATGATGAAGATGTTGATTTTGCATTAGGTGAAGTTTACTTATTAGCCGAGGGTAATAATAGTCATAAAAACCCTATTTCTCTCGATGTTCTTAAACGTGATGCTCATACTATGTTAGGAAAATTTCTGATTGCTAAATATTCCGATTTTCAAAAGGATGTCACTACTCATACACAAGATCAACAAATTGTAGGCTATTTTCCAAAAGATGGAAAAATTCAGTTTAAAGAAAAAGATGGTAAAACATTTGCGGTGTTTGATGTCTTGATTTCTAAATTATATGCTACCCCTGTATATCAGTTATTTAAAGAGCATAATTTTAGAAATGTTAGTGCTGAATTTAGTTGTATCGAACAGGAAGAGCCAGATGAAAATGGAGATAATCCGATTGAAAAAATTATGTTTCATGGCTGTACAATTCTTGGATTAAATTATACACCGAGTTGTGAGGGTGCAGAGATGAATATTAAAAGATTTTCTGCTGAAAGTGCCGATGATTATTATTCTAAACATAATAATAGTTTGAAATTATTTAGCGAGAGGAGAAAAAAGGAATTGGCTGATAAAAAAACTTATAAAATCAATGAAAAAGAATTGAAAGATACTCCTTGGGGAGAAATTGATAAAACTGATATTAGAGATAAAATTATGAACGCCGAAAACAGAGATGAATTAGTTAAAGTTGTCTACGGTGTTGTCGAAGATGGCTGGCAAGAAGCTCCATCCGAACACTTGAAATATCCCTTAATGCAGTTAGTCGGTGACACCTTTTATTATAACAGAAATGCTTTAAGTTCCGCTTTAACTTATGCTAAACAGAACGATGAGCAAGAAGTTATTGATAAAGTTGAAAAATTATATAAAGATTTTGATTTAGCAGATGAGGGTGGTGAAAAAATGGCAGAAAAGAAATTTGATGAATTAGAGGGCAGAGAGGTTTATGCTGTCGTAATTCGCAAAGTCCAAGAACATTTGGGCAAAGATTATTTTGTCAATAGTATTCAAGACGATAAAGTTGTCGTTACTAACGAAGAAACTAAAGAAAGATTTGATATTCCTGCTGAAATTCACGCAGAAGCAGATGACAAAGAGTTTAAAGTCGAGATTGATTTTGACAAAATGGAGAAATCCGAAGTGCAGAAAATGGGTTTAAATTCTGAGGCAATTATGGCTATGGTTAATGCTGAAACTGTCGAAGCAAGAGAAGAAGCTAAGAAAATGGTTGACAAAACCGACGAGCAGACTAATATCATTATGGAAAAAGTCTGTGCCATGGCTTGCGAGTTAGAAGAGTTGAGAACCTTTAAAACTCAAAAACTCAATGAGGAAAAGAATTTTGCCGTAGATAAAATTATGGCAAATGTTAAAGATGATTTGAGTGTTGAAAAATATGAAGAGTTAATGGAGGAAGGCAAAAACTGTGAATTTGAGAAAATCGCAGAATTTGAATCTAAAGTTAAATCTTTCGCTTATGATGAAAGCAAAAAGAAAACTAAGAAAAAAGAAGATATTATCAGAATGGGTTTTGTTGGAAATGTAACAAATGAAACAAAACCAACAAGCAAAGAGGATGTATTTAAAAAATTCTTAAAATAATATAAGGAGGACTTATAACATGGCAAATGGTGTAATTGTTGAAAGCAGAATTTCTGCTACTAATGTAGATGCTTTAAATAGATTTTGTGTAAGTGAAAATGATGTTGCGGGTGGTGCTTTAATCGCTTTAGCCGCTCCTGCAAAACAAGGTGATGAAAATTGGGTTGCCACTACTCCTACCGCTGGTGCTTTAGGTGGTTTGTGGATTGCTTATAATCCGAGTGAACATTATACCGAGGTAAACGGCAAGATGTTTGCTGGTTTGAGCGCAGACCCGAGAGATTTTGTTAATATTAAAAAACGTCCTTTTTCTGCCTTTAAACCTGTTGCGGGTGTAGACCAGATTGAGATTACCGCAGATTGCATTGATGATGCTTCCGAAATTGTTGTTGGTGACTTTTTAGAGGCTAAAGCAGGACAGAGTACCTTTACGCGTGTCGCTAAAGCTACTGGCGCAACCGCTGGTTCTACTGCTTTTCAGGTTGAATGGATTGGTACGAAACCATTCCCGAAAAAAGGTATTGGTATGGAATACGCAACTGTTTATAAAGCTGTTTGTGTACAGGAATAATTTAAGGAGGAATAGACATAATGTTTGAGACTGTTGCTGTTAAAAAATTTGCAGAAAACTCTCCTGAGTTATATACTGCAATGAATGTATATTGTGAAAACTTTTTAGCTGAAAGAGGCGTAAAAGGTAAGAAATTTGCAGAAACTTCTGTTTCTGATATGAATAAAGCAATTAACAAAATGTTTGCCGAAGAGATTGTCAAAGGTACTGGCATGACTGTAGATGGCGTTATGGGTAGTTATAAAAAATATGCAAACCATACCGTAGTAAGAGAATTTGCTAATTCGATTCGTGATATTTTGCTTGATATGGTTCTGCCCGAAGTATTAACCACTGGTTCTTTACGTTATATTGCAGATTTTCGTTTTGCTGACCTTGGCGATAGTATGTCTTTCGAGTTGGAAAATAACTCTCTGTTTACTGTTACTAAAGCTGGCTACAGATTAAAACACGCCGATTTGCAGAAACTTTACAAAACTACCGTTACTTTAGTTCCTGAAAATCATCAGTTGACTGTCGGTACTGATTTGTATGAAATTTTGACTGGTCGTGAGTTTATTGCTGAACAGGTTATGAAAGCCGCAAGAAGTATTGAGTTAGCTTTGTTAACTGACGCTTTCTCTGCTTTTGAAACTACTATGGGTAACTTGACTGGCAATTTGGCTGTTATTAACTATACCGAAAAGGGTTTAATCAAACTTTGTGAGATTGTAGCTGCTTATAATTATGGTGTGAAACCTGTTATTATGGGTACTCCTGTAGCCTTGAAATCTGTATTGCCTACTAATAACAATTATAGATATTTGTTAGATGATAATTATGTTAAATTGGGAAGTTTGCAGAGTTTTAATGGTTATGACGTTATTCCGATTGAGCAGATTCCTGATGCTTATAACTATGCAAATCCGTATTCTTTAAAATTGGATGACACCAAAATTTACGTTGTCTCTCCTGCTGCACAAAAATTGGTACAGATTGGCTTAGGTGGCGAAACCATGAGTAATACCGATAATATGTATGAAAATGCAAACCTCTTGCAGATGTCCACTTTGCGTAAAGCTTGGGATGTTCAAGTTATTACTAATGCTGTTGCTGGTGTAGTTACCAACTTGCAGTAATTTATATATAAAAATAAGCTATAATGCGCTGTCATTATAGCTTATTTTCCACGATTGAATTTCAAGGATAAAAGGAGTTTTAAAATGGCAGTTCAAAAAAAAGATAATACTGAAGTTATTGAAGAAGTTAAAACCAAGACGAGAGCAAAAAAAATTGAAGAAAAGCCTAACTACGATGAAATTATTGCTCAATTAATAAGTAAGATTGAAAGTTTAGAGTCTGAATTAAAAGATAAGCCTGTAAAATCTGAGCCTATTTATACTGGTAAGAAAATCAAATGTATCAATTTAATGCATAATATGGTTAATGTTGCAACCGAAGAAGATGGTTTAGGTAAAGTTTATAGTTTCAAAGCCTATGGTGACTCTCAAATGATTAAATTTGACGATTTGGCAAACATTGTCAATAATTATCCTAACACTATGGAGAGTGGTTTGATTTATATTGCAGATAAACAAGCCGTAGAAGAATTAGGGTTAGCAGAGGATTACGCGAAATTATATGATAAAAAGACATTAGATAAAATTATTAGACTTCGCGATAGTTCTGATGTTGATATGTTACTTGGAATTTCTAATAAAGAGCTTTTAGAATCTACTATTCGAGCCATTGCTGAACGTATTAACCAAAATGAATCTTATGATTATAATAGTTTAAACAGAATTAAGGTTGAGTCTGGTTATGATATTGTAAAAATTGCTGAAGATTTATCTAAATTAATTAAGAAATAAAGGAGGAGATTTCGTGGGAACTCCTTTTTCGGCAATTATAGATGAAGCTATGGTAATCATTAATGATTATAAATTAGCTAAAATCTACAAAGAGGATGAAAATTTGTTTACAGAAATTCTCCAATCCTATATGTTGCGAGAATTGCCAAAATTTACTGAATGTTTAAAACCTTTAACATATGATTTAGAATCTCAAACTTTCGATAGTGATTTTGATATTAATGAAATTGCTATTATTGCCGACTGGACGTTAATTGCGTGGTATGAAGCACAAGTTAATGATGTTTTGGAATTTAAGGAAACTCTTCAAAATAGAGAGTTTAAAAAATATTCTACAGGGCAAAATTTAAAAGAAAGATATGCAAATTTAAAAATGTTGCGTGGCAGAGTTAAACAAGACGGAACAAATTATCAATTTAAAAATCTTGATTTAATTTCCAAAGGCTTTAAGGGGTGATGGGCGTGCAATCATTATATGCTCCTAAAGTTTGGAAATTGTTGCCTATTTTAGAAAATAGTCAAAATGAGTACAATGCCTATTTATTTAATTTAATCGTTGAATTATCTGGGGAAGATAAATTGTCAGAAAAAGAAAGCTATGTTTTGAAAAAATTGAAAGGTCTTAAAGAAGTTTCTAAGATGGCAACCTTAAAGGAAAAAAGGGCAATTATTTTAGAATGTTCTTCTTTATTGTATAAAGATGAGATTTAGTAAATACAGAAGTTTGTTGCATATGTATAGTGATACCCCAAAAGACGAATACACTTCATTTATACAGGCTATGTTAAATGATAGGTGGGATAATTCAACACAAAATAGCGAATTAATATATAAACAAGAAGATATAGGCAGTGAAATATATAATCCTGTTGATATTAGTGTCGATATGGCTATTGATATGGGAACAGGATTAAAGAAATCAGACGATTTTAAATTATTCGGAAGTAAAAATCTTTCAGATAAAAATGTTTTAGGTTTAATGTTTATATGGAGAGATAATACATGGATTACTATTAATCTTAGAGATTATGCTAATCCATATAATCAAATCGAAGTTCGGCGTTGCAATAATGTTTTAAAATGGATTGATAAAACAAATGGCAAGATTAATTCTTTCCCATGTTGTATTGAATATGATTTATCAAGTCCACAACAATTAAAAGATAAAGATGTTATTACTGCCAATGGACATATTGTAATAATTGTGCAAGGAAATGGAACTACTCTAAATTTTGAGAAAAACCAAAGATTTATCTTTAATGGACAACCTTTTAAATTAACGGCTATTAATAATATTCTGCAAAATGATAATGTAACAGAAGATACAACTCTATTATATTACGATTTTTATTTAGATATGATTGAGCCATCAGATGATATTAAAGATAATATTGCCAATAGATTCGAATATAATTATTCAATCAATATTAATTCCAATATTTCTGAATTATTAAAGGGTTCTACGGGTCAATTAGTGGCAGATGTCAAATTGAATGGTAAAAATGTTGACAGAAATATCATTTGGAGTATAGAACAAGGCGAAGCTATAATTTCTAACGATGGCACTTATCAAATTAAAGATAATGCTACTGGCGAAGTTGTATTCAAAGTTCATCTTGAAGGTAATGAAGATATTTTTGATGTAATTAAAATTAACATTGTAGATGAAATTCAAGACAGTTATACAATAGTTATTAATCCTGAATTTACAGAATTAAGACAGTATGAAACAAAAGAATTTAATGTTTCTGCTTGCAACAATAATGTTAAGTTAGATGATGAAATTAATATTATTTATTCTGAAAGTAATTTTTACTCTTTAAATAGAGAAGGAAATAATTTTACTATTAAAGGGTTATTACCCAGTGATGAGCCAATTAAATTATCTTTTAGTTATAATGACATTAGAAAAGATATGTTAATTACTATTAAGTCGTTCTTTTAAGGAGAATTAATATGTCACAAAGTAATTATAATACATTTTCAACAATGCCATATATTCCATATAAGATAGTTATGGCTCTCGTTGAAAATAACAATCTCTTTAAACTCTTATATTATCCAACGAAAGATGCGCTATCTCAGCCAAATTTAACTTTAGAACAAAAGGTTAATATGATTTGGAATGGGCAAGATAGAACAGATGATTATACGATTTTTTTAACTAATATTCAGCCTAATTTAGAAACAATTAGCAGACCTGTATTAAAAATATATCGTTACGATACTCTCCCAAAAACATATACAACCGCTGTTATTAGTTATGAGTTTGATATTCTATTCGGTACAAAAATACCCATAGTAGATTACAACGGTGTTCCTTGTAATAGAGGCGATTTAATTGAAATGGAATTAATGAAATCGTTGAACGGACAAGATGTTGCAGGGGTAGGATATTTACAATATAATCATCAATTATCAACATTAGATAGGTCGCGAGTTGGAATAGGGAATAATTCTACTTTTACAGGGTATTATTTCATTATGAGTACAATTTACACAGATGTAGGTCGTGTAGATGGGTGCAATAGCTAAAGATATATCCATAAATGTAGGGTTAGGGATTCCAGTAGAATATAAGGGATTAAAGGTATTTCCGATTAAAGTTAGAGATTTTTTAAAATTTTCAGATTCTTATGGGATTTTAGATATAGATAAATCTTCCATTGGGAATGTCGAAGTTATTAAAATGTCCTATTTGGAATATTTAATATATTTAATTTTAGGTAACAATGAGATTAAACAGAAATTTATAAATATAATAGATTTGTGTTTTGGTATTGCATATGATGAAGAATTTAAGAACAAAACAGATATTCCTCAAGATGAATTACTTATTGAAAATATTGACGAAAATAATTTTAATCTATATATTAATGGTCGTAATATTTGTTTAATGATAAAAAAAAACAAAGCAAGAATTGTTTTAAATAATAAAGAATTGTCTGCTTCAGATTTTGATAATTTAAGAAAGATTATTCTATATCAAAATATCGAGGGTTACGATGATAGACCTATGAGTAATGATTTTAAAAGAATTGTTACAGATTATTTTGCGTTAAAAAATAAGGGAATTAAAAATCCGACTTTGGAATATAAAGTAGGTGTTGTTCTTAGTTCGAGTGGATATACTCATGAAAAAATTATGGATATGCCCTATAGGTTATTTGAAATAACCTTTAATACTATTGTTAGTAAATATGATTATATCGTTAATATGATAGCAGTCACACAAGGTGCTAAAATAGATATTGACCATTGGGTATATAAAAAAGATAAGGATATTTATGATGATATATTTAGTGATGCGAATGAATATGCAAAACAATTTACAAGTATTTAGTAAGGAGGAAAATAAAGTTGGATAAATATATTTTAGCTGGTGTGGGTATAGCGAAAGCTTTTTCGCAATCAAGTGTTTCTCCGCAACTTATTTTTACAACTAATACCATGCAAAATGGTGGTATGAACATTAGCTTGAGTGCAGAGGATGTTCGCGGAGGTTTGAGTAATCCTCTTTTGGGGTAACGATGCGCCCTGCTCATTGAGTAATCAGTGAGCATCTTGTGTTTAATGCTTGGAATCCCTAAAGCCTATATACCTAAACAGTAATTGGAAACGATAAACTGAATGGTTGCGAAAGCAGAAAAAAGTTATAGGATAATCATATGGTTAAATCCTAAGTGATTGTAAATGGGTGTTTAGCAGGGAAAGCCCTAAGTCTTTATGATATGGGAGACCCCCAACGACTATCCTCTGACGGAGGAGTAAAGCCACAAGCAAATGGTGGAAGAAAAATACAACATTTATATATCTAATTTCACAACGATTAATATAGATATATAAATGGACATATAGTCTCAACTTATGCGAAAGTGTAAGCAGCTCTCTTGAAGAGCGCATTTGAAAGTTGCGTTTCAAATGGAAGATTTTGCGTTATTTCCATGATAGTTTACTTGAAATGACTATCACAGATGCTTTATTTAATTTACAATATTTGGCATTAAATGTTGGTGGTAATATTACCATTGGTGGTAGCTCTTTAGTTACCGAAAGTGTAACTACTACCATTGCAAATCAGATTACTATTACTGGTACACCTGTGGCTTTTGGTACTGCTGGTACTGTTGGGTTTTATACTATTGAAGGACAAGAAGATTATAAATCTATTACTTTTGTAGGTAAAACTGCAAACGCATCTAATTTACCGATTGGCTCTAAGGTTTGTGTAACTTATAATTCTAATGATGACGCTATGCAGTTGTTTACTGTTCCGTCAGCTATGATTCCGAGCGAAGTTCATTTAATTGTAACTTATCCGTTATTTGCTGGTGGTATTAATGCTCAAACAATTAGTACCAGTTCTCAGGTTGGTGAATTAATTGTTGACATTCCGAGATTTCAGTTATCTGGGGCTATGTCTTTGGATATGACTGCCTCTGGTGTATCTAATACTCCCCTAAGTGGTCAGGCTTTAGCATATTATACTACCACTAATTGCAATGACATGGGCGCTTATGCTACTGTTAAGATGAAAATTTATGACAAGAACTGGTCTGAAGATTTGGAGTCTATGGCTGTTGATGGCGCAGAAATTTCTATGAATACTGGTGAGAAATTGACTTTGAAAGTTGTTGGTGTTTTCTCTGGTGGTATTACTGGCGTATTGAACAACAGCAATTTAACCTTTACCAGTGGTACACAAGCTACTGCTACTGTAAGCAATATTGGTGAAGTTGAGGCTAAACAGGCTGGTACTACTATTATTGAAATTACTGCTACCGATAAGCCTGATATTAAAGCTTATGCGGAAGTTACCGTAGAATAAAACAAAGAGGGGTTTAAACGCCCCTTTTTTTCAATTTTTGCTTTTAGGGAGCGGTATTATGGACATATTTTGTGAATATTGTATTGTTGCACCTTATAATCAAGATTGCCAATGTACAAAAACTGGCGATTATTGCCCATATGTTTACAGGTGCGAAAAAGAAAAAAGAAATCGTCCGATGTCGCAAATGGCAAATTGCAAATTTAAACAAGAACCTATTAAATTAGGTAAAGGTGAATACAAAGTGCGATTTGAACATAAGGGTAAACTTTATGTTGAGGTTGACAATCAAGTTATTGTGTTCAAAAATCCATTTGATTATATACCTCAAATTGTAAAATTAAGGAAAGTAAATGGAGAATATCGGATAAAAGGAGATTAAAAATGAAAGATTTAAAAGTTAAAGATACAAATATTTTTCATAGCGAAAGATTTGATATTGATATTCAGAGATATTTACCAATCGAGAAAGTTAAATTAATCGTCCAAGAATTATTAGAAGTCGATGATGTAACTGATAGAAAAATTATGCTTGACTGGTATTTATTGTTATTCGCTACAAATGTCGGCGTTGATGAAAATATTAGTATCGAAAAATATAATTATTTCATGCAAATTCTTTTAATTGACGAAGTAGAATATGAATGTAGTAGTTATGGATTGATTTGCGACCTTTTAAGTGAAGCTGAAAGTGTTGAAAATACTATTAAAAAATTGGCGAGAAGTTTAGAAGAATCTACTAATAAAATGGTAAAAAAAATGCCAAGTAAACAAAAGGTAGAAAAAATTATGGGTGAGATGTCGAAAAATGGTACAGAAAATAAGCTCAAGAGCTGATAATCAACTCAATGTAATATTGACCGACATACTAAATAATACAACCCAAGAATTATACGATCAATTAATTACTATTATTCAAACTAAAATATACGATTCAGAACCTTTGTGGTATACAAGAACATATCAATTCAGTGATAGTTTTGTTATGGAGAACGCAAAGTTCGTGGGAAATTATGTTGAATCGAACATTTATCAGGACTTATCGGTAATGGTTTGGAATGCAGAGCTATTTCAGCATGGTAATATTTATGAGCCATTAAAAGAGCATGAGTTAGCCGACATTTTAAATAATGGTACAAATAATTCCGCTTTTGGATTTTCACCTGTTGTTGCGACAAAATTTTGGGATGAATTTGAAAAATATGTTAATTTGAATTTGGACAAAATATTTCAAAGAGAAGCAAGAAAATACGGCTTAGATTTACAAGTTGGAATTTCTCACTCTTTTAATTAGGGATAAAGGGAATATAAAAGATGAGATATATTAGTTTAGATGCTTCAACTACAGCTATTGGTTGGAGCATTTTTGATGAAGATAATTTAGTTAATTACGGAAAATTAACCCCAGATGATGAAAAAGCTCCATGGAGAAATAGAATAATCAATTTAATTCCAAAAATGAATAAATTATTATTAGAATACAAACCAGAAATAGCATATATTGAAGATGTGCCTTTAATTGATAAGAAAAGCAAATTGACTTTAGTTCAATTAGGTGCGGTTCAAGGTATGCTATTAGGAGTTTTATATTCATTTAATATTGAAACTCGTTTTATTTATGTTTCAACATGGAGAAAGAATATTGGTTTGCATGATGGAACACAAAAAGGAATGGAAAGAGAAAATCTCAAACCTAATTCCATCAAGCTGGCAAATAAATTATTTAATCTTGATCTGAAATGTGTTTATAGTAAGACAGGAAAATATCAAGAAAAAAAATCAGACGATGATATTTCTGATAGCATCTTGATTTTTGCTTCAACCAGAGAAAAATATCGTGTGAAAAAATAATATGGAGGTGCATAACAGTTGGCAGATTATAGTTTAAATCTAAAAGCCAATATTGATACTTCCCAGATTTTAAGACAATTACAAACTATTGAGCAAAAAGGTCTAAAAGTTAATATTGACAAAGGAAGTTTAAGTAGTGTTCAAACTTCTCTTAATAATATTAACAAGAATTTACAATCTACTTACAGAATTTTAGTCCAAATATCTGGGAAAATTTCTGACTTGCCTAAAAATGTAAAGATTGTAGATGCGAGTGCGAATAGTATAAATAAGACATTGAAACGAACCTCTCAAACCGTAGGCGATATTTTTGAAAAAATGTCAAAATTTTATACGGTTAGCCAAATAATTGGATTAGTCACTTCTGCAACTCGTGGATGGTATGAAGCTGTTAGCGATTTAGACGCGGCATTGACTGAATTTAAAAAGGTTTCAGATTTAAGAGGCTCTGGGCTTGATAAATATGTTCAGACGCTATCCGAAATGGGTGAATTGACTGGTAGAACTACTGCTGAAATGGTAGAAGCTGCAGGAAACTTTAAAAAGAGTGGATTTTCCGAAAGTGATGCTGCTATATTAGCCCAGACTGCTTCAGTATTTCAGAACATAGCAGATAGTGAATTAAGTGCTGCCGACGCCGCTCTTGTTATCATAAGTAACCTAAAAGCTTTTAATTTTAATGCACAAGATAGTATACGAGTTATAGATGCTATTAACGAGGTTTCGAATAAGTTTAGTGTTTCAAGCACCGATTTAATGATAGGTCGGAAGTATGGCAACATACAAAGAAAACAATTCTAAACCCAGAAGTTCCTTAGAGCTAATTCGACTACAACATAGGGATGAAATATGCTCAAGTGTGAATGTTTTAAAAATGAATTAGATTGGATAATTGGGCACGAAGTTCCGAATAGGAATGTGTCAAACGACTATCGAAAGCAAATAATAAATGTAACTATTTAATTGTTGACAAATGAAATTTATTATGTTATAATAGTTAAATAGAATAAGCTACAAAGTAGACGAAGTGAGTAGAGTACAGCCATAACATGGTTGGTTATAAGATGAGATTAGTCTTATGTAATACCATTAAATGGAAACGAATTGCTCCTCTGTTGAGGATGAAGAAATAGTCTAATTTGTATGAAAATACAAAGAGGTGTTATTTTTTTGGAATTAAATGATATTATAAAAGAGTTGAAAGAAAAAGAATGTTTGTTGGTCGAATATATTAACGCAGACTATGTTATAATTAAAAACAAAAATAATTTTAAATTAAAAACAACTTTAAAGAAAATAAAAGAAAACAAAGATTTTAATTTTATTTCAAGAGAAAATCCGTATACAATAGAAAATATAAACGCGTACATGTTAAAATTTAATCCAACTTCACAATTAATGTCTACAACATATATAGCTAATAATAAAAAATTAGAGTGGAAATGTGGTATTTGCGGAGAAAAATATATGAGAACATGGGGAGATATGCAAAGCAATAGAAAGGTATGTCCTAAGTGTTCTAAGGAGATTTCTGTAGATGCCTTAAAGAAAGATTTTGAGAATATTAAAAGAGAATTTAAAGAAAATGGGCTTGAAATTTTAGACACTGAATACATCAATAGTAAACAGAAGTTGAAATGTAAAACAAAGGAAGGATATTTAACTCAAGTTTGTTATAGTAACATACATAGCGGACAAGGTTATTACATCTTTCATAAATCAAACCCTTATACTTTGTATAACATAAACACATATATAAGAAATAATAACATTAAAACAACCTTACTGTCTGACAAATATATCGGTCAATTAGACAAAATGGAATGGAAGTGTCCTATATGTGGAAATTCTTTCATGGCGAGTTGGGCTTCTTTTAAAAATAAGAAAAAAAGATATTGTGATTACTGCATGAGAGAGATACAAGGTCAAAGACAGTCTAAAGACAAGGAAGTTGTCAAGGAAGAATTTTTAAAACATGGCTTAATTATAGAAAATCTTAACGAATACAAAAATAATATGACAAGATTGTCTGTTGTTGATTTTGACGGATATAAGGGCTATCAAAGTTTGGGAAATTTAGATAAGGAATTTATGAGATTTTCTGTTGTATTTAACAAGAATAATCTTATATACAATATCAATAATTTTTGCAAGATAAGCAATATAAAAACAAAAGCATTGAAAATTAAAGAAGATAAAGTTGTTTTTAAATGTGAATGCGGAAATATATTCTCTACTCATGTACAAGATTTTGTTCATGGTAATAAGAAAGTTTGCGATGAATGTTCAAAAGCCATTTCGTCTTTTGAAATGAAAACACAGAATTGGTTAAGAGAAAATAATATCAATTTTATTCGAGAGCACTCTTTTAAAGGATTTAAGAATAATAATAATAAATATTGTTATTATTTTGATTTTTATTTACCTGATTACAATATATGTATAGAATGTGATGGGCAACAACATTATTCGCCAGTAAATTTTGGAGGAGTTTCCCAAAAAGAAGCTGAAATAAATTTTCAAAAAACCATTAATAATGACAAAATAAAAAACCAATATTGTAAAGACAATAATATAAAATTATTAAGAATTCCTTATTGGGAATTTAATTCCAATAATTATAAAAATATATTAGAAAATTATTTAAAAAATAACACTTAATAGTATCATTAGGTTTAAGTAAAACCGCGGCGGCTATGGGGACTTTAGGTAATAGTTTTGAACAGACTGTTGCATTGATGACTGGAGCAGGAGAAATTTTACCTAACCAGTCAGGAAAAATTGCTCGCGGACTGAGGACAGTCGGCTTGAACATCAGTTCACTTGCTAACAAAAGTTCAGAGTTAGCATTAGGATACAATAATATAACCGTTGCCCTTAGAGATTCAGAAGGGCAGATGCGCTCAACTTATGATATCCTTGGTGATATAGCCAAATATTGGGGACAAATGTCGGAAGCTCAAAAACAATCATTAGGTCTGACCATCGCTGGAAAAAATCAGTACGAAGTTCTGGCATCAGAACTCCAAAATTTTTCCCAAACTCAAAAAGCATATGAGACTGCGCTACATTCTTCGGGTTCTGCTTTAAAGGAAAATGAGGCTTATGCTGAGTCTTTGGAGTATAAAATCCAAATGTTAAAGAAAGCTTTTCAGGATTTAGCTAATAGCATTGCAAGTTCAGATTTATTAAAGCAAACTATTGACATGGGAACTGCGTTATTGGAGTTTGCAAACACAGATATTGGAGCGGCTATTATTCAATTAGGATTATTCACAACCGCCGTAATAGCTGCCAATAAAGTTATCCCCGCCTTTATGTCGACAACCATGATTAAGAAAACAGGGAGTGCTTTTTCTTATTTCTTTCTTTCGCTAAGCGAAGGTGTTGGAATTATTGGAAAATTAAAGATATCTCTGTCAGCTTTATTCCAAATTATTAAAGCGAATCCGATTGCCGCTGTTATTACGGCAGGAATGGCATTATATAAAGTTTTCGATTATATCGCTGGAGCGGCAGATAGAGCAAGAGAAAAAACGCAAGGATTTAAAGATGAATTAGACGAAATTAATTCTAAAATTCAAGACTTAGAATCTCAAAAATCGTCAGCAGGAACAACCGCCGAAATAGCTAATCTTGATAAGCAAATTGAAAGACAAAAGGAATTAGCCCGACTTAAACAGGAAGATATCAATCAATCATTAAAACAGCAGTATATAGCAGAGGGCTGGACTGAAACTCCAACCGTTAAATATACCGATGAAAGCGGTGTTGAGCAAACCATTGAGGGTTACTCTAAAGCTACACAGATGATTGAGGATTATAAAAAGGCAGTCAAAGATGGTTCTGATAAACAAAATGAATTAAAACAGCAATTAATTGAAACTGCTACCAAATTCGAAGAATACGAAAAGGCTGGAATTGAGCTTACTGATGCTCAAAAGCAATTAATTGCATATGCCGATAAAGTTAGTGGTGTAACTGAAACTATCAAAAATAGAACAACTGCTCTTTCTCTTGTCACTCAACAATTTGCCTCATCGTTAAAGGTTGAGGGTGATGCTTATGTATTTGTCACTGAAGCCGCCAAGGAAGCTGCAAGAGTTCAGAAACAAAACGAATACGATAAAACTGAAGCAACCTTAAAACAAGTCCAAGCTCGTATTGCGGCATATCAATCCGAAGCAAACGCTCAATTAGCCTTAGCTGGGGCGGGCGGTATTGAAACATACGGATATTCTAAACGTGATTTGGCACGTTTAAAAAACCAGATCTCCCAACAAAAGGCTCAAGGTATAGACACCTCTCAGTTAGAAAAGAAATATGCCGATTATCAAACATATTATTCTACCAAGGACACTTTACAATTAATTCAAAATCAGATTGACGCAATTAAGGATATCGGCGTTTCGACAGGTGATACGAGAACTTCCATATCTACTGGCGGTGGAACATCAACTGTAAAAACAGCTCAAGAAAAAGCAGAAGAATCCTTAAAAGCTCAACACGAAGCATATCAGAAAATTATTTCCGATATGGAATATCAATTATATATCGCAGAAAAGAATGGTGCTTCAGACGAAGAACGTATTCAAATGATGCAGAAAATCCAAGAGATGTTATTATCTCAAAGGGTGGTATATGAAAAACAAGGTTTGGCGAGCAACCATGAATATATTCAAGAGCTTAACAAGCAATGGTGGTCGTATGCCGACGATATAAAAGATATTCAAGATAAGATAACAGAAAATGTAAAAAAGGCTCAAGAAGAACAATTAGAGAATTTAAAAAATTCTTTAGATGCTCAATTAGAGCTTTTAAAATATCTTAAAGATGAGCGTGTTTCTGCTATTGACGAACAAATTGCTCAACTAGAGAAAGAAAAGGATACTTTAAAAGAACGTAACGATGAAATAGCAGATGGTATCGAACTTCAAAGATTAGAAGATGCACTACAAGCCGCTAAACAGAAAAAAGTTCGAATCTGGAAAAGTGGGGTTGGATGGACATATGAGCAGGATGTTGAAGCTGTCCGACAAGCTCAAGAAGAGTTAGATGAATATAAACGCAATCAGCAACAAGAAGCAGAAGAAAAGCGAATTGATGAGGAAATTGCAAAGCTCGAAGATTATAAACAACAGTGGGAAGATGTTGTTGATAATTACGAAAAGCAACAGAATATTTTATTAAATGAACAAACTATTGGCAAAAATAAAGAATATCAAAATATCCAAGATAGAATTAAAAATCTTAAAGATTTTAAAAATGAATATACGAGAATTATCAACGAAATAAACAATCTACAAATTCGACAGAATTATATGGGTGCTGGAGCTGGGGCTGGATTATCGTCTGGTGGAGGAGGAGCTTCGTCATCTTCTACAGATAATCGTTCTAATCAGAAAAAATATTTAGATAATTTGGTAAGTAGTGGAACAGCAGGACAAAAGAAATGGGCGCAGAGTCAAATTGCTCAAGGTAAATATGCCACTGGTTCATTATCTGTTCCACAATCTGGTTTATCTTTAGTTGGTGAACAAGGTAGAGAATTAAGAGTATTAAATCAGGGCGATGGTATTATCCCTAATAAATTGACCGAAAATCTTATGAATTTAGGACGGTATAGTATTCCGCAATTAGCCAGTATTATGAATACGGTTAATCAGAAAGATAGCAGCAATAATATGAATATTCAAAATCTGACTGTTGCATTACCCAATATTCGTGACAATTCTTCTGTTGAAACTATTCAAAGAGCTTTATTAGATTTACCAAACAAATTAAAGCAAAAAGCATATAGTATTTAAAACTAAAGGGGTGTTTATTGGGGCATCCCTTTATGGTTTTTATAAAAGAAACAAAGTGGGTGATATATTGATTATTCAAGGTACAAATAAACCTATTCTTATTGATTTTGGACAGGATATGAGTTGGCTTAAACAAATTGAAATAGGCTTATATGTAGGTTCAAATGAACTAACCACTTGGGATATTAATTCGGTAAAAATTAGAGAGGGTATTGTTGAATGTCCTCAAACTCAAGAGCAAACAATTAATTATCGCACAGGAAATTGCGTTATACTGGTTAAATGGATTGGGCAAGATGGATATACACAGTTTGCTCAAAAAATTAATGATATTATTGTAGAGTGGGATAATAAGAATATAATGGGTGAGACACAAGATGGATAATGTTTATCAAATTAAACAAATTGAGAATAATAACTATCATAAAGTTAAAACCTATACCGAGGCGGTTATTGAGAAAGGTATTTCTCCCTACATTGGAGAAAATGGAAATTGGTTTGAGTACGATGATGAATTAGGTAAAGCTGTTGATACTGGGATTAAAGCTCGTGGCGATAATGGTAAATCTGCTTACGAAATTGCAGTCGAAGAGGGATTCGAGGGTTCTGTTAAAAGCTGGCTTGTATCTTTAAAGGGAGCAGATGGTATTTCCCCTACAGTAGAAACAGAACAAACGGAAACTGGAGCAACAATTTATATTACTGATAGATTAGGCGTTAAAAGTGCTATAATAAAAAATGGTAAAGATTTCACTTATGATATGTTCACCCCAGAACAATTAAACAGTTTAAAGGGACAAGATGGATATTCTCCTACGGCAGAGGTAAAGCAAACATCTAATGGTGCGAGAATAACCATTACAGACAAAGAACAAACTACTACCGCTGATATTCAAAATGGCAAAACCCCAGTTAAAGGTGTAGACTATTTTACAGATAGTGATATTGAAAGTATTGTAAATCAAACCAAATCTGAAATAACAATTCCTACAAAATTATCTCAATTAGAAGAAGATTCAGAACACAAAACTGTTTCAGACAATGAGATTAATAATTGGAACAATAAGAGTTCATTTAGTGGTTCTTATAATGATTTGACAGACAAGCCGACTATTCCAAATGTTGATAATAAATTGGATAAGCCAGTGAATATGCCATCAGTGGGAAATATTTTAGTTGTAAAACAGGTTAATGATGATGGAACATTTTTGTGTGAGTGGGCTAATAAAGAAAACAAATTTGAATTAATTGAAACTGTTGTTTTAGATAAAGATATGCCTTTTATTGATAAAGCTACAGAACCAAACGGATTACCATATAATTTTTCAGCATTATATTTATATATGGATATTGAGCCTGCTACTAACACATCCTCATTATCAGTTGTTGTAAATAATAATAAGAATTTATGTAATCAGTATGCTATCATTCATGATAAGAAAATATATACTTATGTATATTCAAAGATTGTAAATGGTTATTTAGATACTGTTTATCCAACTAATGTATACACATTTCAAAATGCAGCAACAACGATAAATAAAGCTAATTTTAATCCAGAAACAATTTTCAATGTTGAATCAATTAATAAAATTAGAATTATTGCAGCGAAAGTTAGTGGAGATGGAGAAGCGTACATTCCACAAGGCTCATCAATTCAAATTTGGGGTGTTAGAAAATGAGCGAAAGTCTGTCTAAGAAATTGTCAGATGGTATCGTGGATTGCATAAACACAATATGTAAAAATTTACCATTTACAAAAATTTATCGTGCAAAGATTGTATCTAATATTAGTGCAGGTATTTATAAAGTATTACTAAACGGTAAAGAGTATGATTTGCCAGTTTACGGTTCTGGAACATTTTCTGATAATGAGGTTGTAAGAATTGTTGTTCCATTAAATGATTTTAGTGATGCGTTTATATTATCTAAATAAGGGGTGAAATAATGAGAGAACACGCTTATGGCGCAATTCCGTCTCCCAAAGATAGCAGAGATTATAAAGCAAAAGAATATTTAAACATGGGTGTACTACCTGATGAATATTTACCAGATAAATATGCTCCTGTTATTAATCAATATAATGTAAGCTCTTGCGTTGCTCATGCTTTGTCTACTATGAAATGGTATCAAGAAGAAAGAGAGAAAAAGTCAAATAGAGAATTTTCTACTGATTTTATTTACCATAATAGAACAGAAGAAGATTGGCAAGGCAAAGGAATGTATGTAAGAGAGGGATGTAAACATCTTTGCGAAGATGGCGTTGTATTAAAAAAAGATTTGCCGACAAATACAGAATACCCCAATATGGGCATTAAAAATATGGTAAAAGGTTTAAAAGACAAAGCCCTGCCGTATAATGGTACAAAATACATTAGTTTGTCAGATAAAAACGATATTAAAGAGGCAATTTTCCAATATGGTGCGTGTGTATTATCTATTCATGTACCAGTAAGTTTTGATGCCTTTTGGTTTAAGAGTGAGAAAGATATGAAATTGCCAATGCCAAAATCCGATGAAGATAAAGCTGGCTATCATGCTATTTGTGCATTTGGCTATACAAAAAATGGAATTTTAATTCAAAATAGTTGGGGCGAAGCTTGGGGAAATAATGGTGTAGCTATTATTCCTTGGAGTTATCCCTTAAATGAGGCGTGGGTTGTTGTGGATAAAATAAAAGATTGGGATATTATTGAATTACAAATCGACAATAAAGAATATACATTTAATGGTGAGGTCAAAGAATCAGATGTTGCTCCGACCATTAAAGACAATAGAACATTAGTTCCATTAAGATTAATTGGGGAAATTTTAGGAGCAGAAGTGGATTATTGGGAGAAAGACAAGAAAATAATTATCAGAAAAGAGAGATAAACATGACGTGGTATCAATTTTTGTGCCTTATAGGCGCACCATCTTTGTTTTCTGGGGCAATATTATTTATTGTAAGAAATTTTATTTCCCATGAAAGAAAGCACAATGAGGAAACAAAAAATAAATTAACAGAGACGGAAAAGAAAACGGTTGCGACAATGTTAGGAATCCAAGCATTATTGAGAGCACAAATGATTTCAGAATATAATCATTATCACGAAAAAGGATATGCTCCGATTTATGCGAGGGATAATTTTGAAAATTGTTGGACACAATATCATAGTTTAGGGGCAAATGGTGTTATGGATGACATCCATGAAAAATTTATGCTATTACCTATCAATAAGGAGAGATAATTTATGAAAATTAACTGGAAGGTTCGCTTTAATAATCCTTTGTTTTATGTAAGTATTGTATTAAGTATTGTTACACCTATTTTGGCTTATTTCGGTTTAAGTTGGGAACAAATGACATCATGGCAGACTTTAGGAAATCTGTTTGTTGAAGCTATTAAAAATCCTGTAGTGGTTGTTGCAGTTTTGGTGTCTTTATATAACGCTGTTATTGACTTTACTACAAGCGGTGTTTCTGATAGTCAACAAGCATTAACTTATTCCGTACCTAAAAAAGACGAATAATAAGAGGTGTTATAATTGGAAAGTAACTTAGGTTATGTAACCCATAGAAAGAAACTTTTAGATTTTATTATCACAGATTTAAAACAAAGCTTTGGAGATAAATATACTCAATTAACCAAAGATTATTCTATCCAAAATGCTTTAGAGGATTTTTTATATTGTACTAATAATGGCGAATTTGAAATTTTATTAGATGGCAAAGAAATCAATCCTAAAAGAATTTCCGTATTATCTGTTTCTGAAAATAGTACAGATAGTTGGATTTTTACATTTCCCTTTAATAATAAAGATATTAAATTAACCATTAATTTTAAAATAAAAAACAATGGTTTGGTCGCTGATTATGTTATTGAAACAGATGATTCTAATTTAGACAAGAGTATTATTGGTCGAAATATTTCTATCTTTTCTCACGTTGAAAGTAAATTAATTTTTGATAATCAAATCTCTTTTAAATGGAATGATATTAAAAAGGCATATGTGTCTGATGTTGAAATCCCCGAAGTATATGTCGGTGGTTCTTATGTTGTTGAGTTTGACGGTCAAAGATACTCTGACTTACAAATGCTCAAACTTGATGAAGATTCTTATTTTTTAGGTGGGGGCGAAAGTTGGGATAGTGCTTGCCAGAAAATTGAATTGATTGGTTCTAATGGCAAAAAAGATTATTCCGATATTCATTCTGCTATACTGTTGACATCTCCTGATATTTACAGGTATGATGAATTACACTCTCTTAAAGTTTGGGAAGTAAGAGAATTTGTTCATAAAATTGATAGCAAATTTATTCCTCGCGACGATTATACTGATGAAACTATGACTTTTAAAAATATTATTGTTACTGGTGATGGAGTAATCAATCATTTAGTGGTAGATGATAGTTGCACAGTTCCTAATCCAAGTGGAAATAATGATGCTGTTAATAAATTATATTTTGAAGAAAATCAAAATTTAATCAAAGACGATTCTGACCCATATGAGGGAACTTGCTATTATCTCAAGGGATATGATAATGGTTTTAAAATCTATCCTAATGGAGATATAAGAACAAGCGATATTCGCGTTGTAGGAGATATTGCGCTGGCTCGTAAAATAGAGGGTGGACATGAATTTATTTTAACCAATTCTTTAGACGAAAATTCACCTATTGGAAGTGTGTTAAGTATTGAAACCACAGACAACGGAAATCAAGTTCCAATTCTTTGTTCTGCTAATCCTTATAGAGACGATATGTTGGCAAATAAAGGTTATGTGGATTCTTTACATCCTATTATCCCATTTGAAAATAATGAACAAATTACGACTCAAATTTCTAAAACAGGCATTGTTAAATTATCTTTAACGCAAATTGTTAACGCCATGAGAAAGGGTGTTGTACCAAAAGTTGTTATTAAGGAGAGTTATACTATTAGTAGCAGTAATGTAAGTCGTACATCTATTGTCGACTTGACTTCCATGATGTCTAATGCAGACGATAGTAGTATAACAATTACTGGCACTTCTCCAAAATTCAGCATTACATTGATTATGACAGCAAATAGTGATACTCTAACGATTAATCCTATTTCTAATTAAGTATTAAGGGGGTTATCATATGGCTAAAATTCAAGCACCCTGTGGAGTATTCTTAGATGGAAATTCTTTTGGTGTAGACAAAAAAGAACAAATGATAACCTTGATTGGCGGTGGCGGTGGTGGCGGAATTAAATTTGGAGATTTCACTGTCGCCACCATTCAACAATCAAGTAGCAAGACATTTACAGATGCTTCAAAAATATTAAATGTATTTATTTATGATGAAATTAACGGAGATGAAATCGGATGCGATGTTGATGTTGATAATACAAAAGTCACCGTCATTTTAGCAGACAAACCAAAAGCTCCATTGAGAGTAATTGTTATGTATATATAAGCAAAGGAGTAAGATAATGATTTATTTAGCAAATATAAATTTAAATCAAAATGAATTACAAAACGCAGTCATTTCGCCTTTAACAACAGCTCCAGCTACTCCTAAACAAGGTCAGATTTATTATGATAAAAATACCAACAAGCTCATGCAATATAATGGTAAAAAATGGCAAACTGTTGGTATGATTGTAGAAGATTCTGATATTAATGGCAATATTAAAGTAGATGGCGTTGAAATGACCGTTTATGCTTTGCCGACTGCTACAACTACACAGGTTGGCGGTGTCAAAGTTGGCGCAGGTTTAGCGGTTTCTTCTGATGGCACTTTGAGTGCAACTGGTGGTGGTACTGCCGACGCTGTTGAATGGGCAAATATATTAAGTAAACCTGACACTATCGAGGGCTATGGTATTACTGATGCTAAAATTGATGGAAATACTATCACTTTAGGAAACAATACCACAAATATTGTGTCCTCTGTAGATGGTACAAGTGGAGCAATTACGACAAACGCTGTTAAAACCATTATTCAAGACTTGACAGAAAATCAGAAACAACAAGCAAGAACTAATATCGGTGCAGGCACGAGTTCATTTAGTGGTTCTTATAATGATTTGACAGACAAACCGACTATTGATACCGAAATGTCCGATAGTTCTATTAATGCAGTTCAAAACAAAGTTATCAAATCTTATATTGATAAAATTGTTTCTGCCTCTCAGGGTCTTGAATATAAAGGCACGATTAATTCTGTAGATGATATTCCTACAACTTATAAAGTTGGCTGGTTATATGTGATTGGTACAGCAGGAACATATGTTGGACAAAAATGTGAAGTCGGAGATATGATGATTGCTGTTGTTGCTCGTCAGGGTTCGGGTAATGAAAACTCAGACTGGGATATCATTCAGACTAATATTGATGGAGCAATTACCGAAATCGCTGGCATTACTCCAATAGTCGTTGATGGTGAAAATGCAAAGCGTACTATCTCTATGGCTGATAGCGGAGTAACCGCAAAAGCGTATGGTGATACTACTGCTCAAACTCCCGCTTTTGGTGCTACATTTAAAGTTCCAAGTTTTACTGTTGATAAATTTGGCAGATTAACTGTTGCAGGAGAACACACAGTTACCATTCCCGATGCTATTGCCAGCGCAAGCGCAAACGGTTTGTTAACAAGTGCAGATTACACTTTGTTGCATGGTTTAGATACTGATGTAACAAAATTAAAACAAGATGTTTCTACTTTGCAAACTTCTGTAGTTACCAAATATAGTTTAACTTTAACTGCTGGACAAACATCTACAACGCAGAATATCACCTCTGGTAGTGATATTTTATCCATTGAAGCTTCTAATGCAACAACAGGAGAAACTATAATGGTCGATTCTGCTTTGGTCGGCACTGTATTGACTATTTCTATTGAAGCTGCGACTGATTATGATATCAAAATTATTGTTGCAACTCTTTAATAGAGAGGTGAAATATTAATGAAGAATTTAGGAGAAATTAAAGAGTCGAAGGATATAACAACAAAAGAATATGTTGACACAAAAGCTACGGTTCATTCTTATACAGCGAGTCTATCGACAACATGGACAGGCACAAGTGCGCCGTACACCCAAAGTATCTCGATAAGCGGTATCTTATCGACGGATAAGCCGCATATTACGCCTGTGTACTCGACGACTAATGCGACGGCTATTTTGGAGAAAAAAGCGTGGAACTGTATTAGTAAGGCAGTGACGAGTGCGGGTAAGATAACGTTTACTTGCTTTGAAGAAAAGCCGACGCAAGCGCTCAGTTTGCAGATAGAGGTGATTAGATAATGGGAATGGCTTATCTTTATGGGCAAACACAGACAGAGAGAGAGACTATAAATGGAATTGTAAATATTACTGGAAATCGAGAAACGTATATGCATGTTTCAGGTTTAGATTTTAAACCTGAACATATAATGGTTGTATATAGAGGTGGAACTTATTTTAAAACAGGGCTTCTTATGTATGTTTTATATGATAATGGAGATATAAAGAGTTGCATAGGAGCACGTAGCGATTATGAAATAGAAATAGATTCTTCAAATGTTAAAATAAATATAAAAGATGATGGGTTTGACTTATGGCAGGAAAGTTTTTATTTTACAAAAGGCACTCAATATTATTATGAAGTATACTAAAATAAATAATTAATTCTAAACAATTCAAACAATAAACAAAAGGAGATTAATATGGCAGAATGTTATTTATATTATCAGACCCGACGGTAGCGTGTGTATTTTTATGGGTTACTTATAAGGAATAAAATAAATATACAATAAAATTACAAGGATAGATAATAACATTATGAACATAGGACAAAATGGTTTAAAATTAATTAAAAAATATGAAGGTTGCTCTCTTGTTGCATATCAAGACAGTTCTAATATTTGGACTATTGGCTATGGTTGGACTGGAAAAGTTAATGGTAAATCAATATACAAAGGGCTTAAAATCGACCAAAAAACAGCCGATAATTTACTCTTAGACAATCTTATCCTATATGAGAATAAAGTCAATAAATATCAAAATATTTACCATTTCAACCAAAATGAATTTGACGCTTTAGTTTCATTTTGTTACAATATTGGTAATATCGACCAGTTAACTAATAATGGCAAACGCACAAGAGAGCAGATTAAAGACCATTGGACTGCATATTGCAAATCTAATGGTAAAATATTACAAGGTTTAATTAATAGGAGAGAAGCAGAATTGAAATTGTTTAATCAAAAAGATAATAATTATATAACTGTATATAAAAATAATCAACCTATTAATTTACAAGCTGTTAATATAAATGGAAATAATTATATTAAATTAAGAGATATTGAAAAAATATCTAATTTAAAAGTTGAATATATTAATGGCACAATTTATATAAAATAAGAAAGGATTGATATAATGGCAATTAATTATAATCCTACTACATGGGTAGATAATACAACACCTGTTAATGCTCAATATCTTAACAATATTGAACAAGGTATTGCTAATGCTACAACTCAAATTAATACAAATACAAATAATATTGCAACAAATACTTCTACTATTAATCAGCATAGTGCTGATATTGCAGAAATTCAACAGGAAATAAGTGGTGGAACAGTGGACGAAAAATATATCAATTTTATGATGGGTAAGCCGAGCAATATTTCTTCGCCCTATGGGGAAAATTCTTCTTTTAAGGGAAATTTAATTCAGGATTTTATGTCGCTTCCGAACCCAACGACTGGAACAAATACTTATACTTACACTCTGTGGTCTGAAACTTTATCTGGAGAGAAAACTAAAGGGTATTTAGAATCTATCTACATTCCTAACTTTACTATGCCCGCCAGAAGTTCAGGGGTGGCAAGAGCGAGAATTATTGTTTCATGCGATGGTAAGACCGCATTAGAACAATCTTTGGGGGTGGGCATTATATCATCGTCAAATTCTGTTACTTCTAATTGTACTTTAGGAATTGTTTATCCTTATGCTTTTACCTCTTTAACTTCTGGTTATCAAGTATTAGCACAGCTACAACAAAACCAAGGGTTGAAACCAATTCTAATCCCATCTACACAGTCTGCTTTTAGTGTATTGGAATATTTTCCAAATAATAACAAATCAGATGTAAGTTTGAATTTTATTCAAGGTACTGCTGGAACTAATACCGTTATTGGCTTGTTAAATAACCCTTTTGAATTTAGCCAAAATATTACTGTTCAATTAATTTTTACTAATGTAGCAAGCCGACCGACAATTCCTACTTTGCAGGGTATTCGTAGGTATACAATCTCTTAATTAGGTGATAATAAATGTCATTAACAAAACCTATCATAGGCTCAATTAAAGCATTTGATTCATCGACTCAAAAAATAATTGAATTTATATCTCAAGCGGGGCAACAGGTTATTGGAAATACATTAGTCATCAAGAGCCAATTAACAGGAAATACAGTTTTTAATGATTATACTGAAACATTTCAGTATAATCATATTATCCCTGCTAATACTTTAACAAATGGAACATCATACCAAGCTACAATTCAAACTTTTGGTGTAGGTGGTGTTTCATCTCCTGTTTCAGACCCCGTTCAATTTCAATGTTTATCAACGCCGATTATCAATATCTCAAATCTACCAGTTTCATTGATAATTCAAGCCTCGAATTATAATTTCATTGGAGATTACTACCAAGCTCAAGGTGAGTTGCTACAATATTTCGAGTTTAATCTTTATGATAATAATGGTATATTGTTATCTACAAGTGGAGCAGTCTATTCTACAGATATTCAATATACATTTTATGGGTTAGAGGATAATACCGCATATTTCATTGAATTAATTGTCAATACAGTTAATGGAATGACCACTTCAACAGGACAAATTTTATTTAATGTCGATTATATCATTCCTGACTTTTATACAATTAATCAATTAGAAAATTTGTGCGATACTGGGCAAGTTCAAATTAGCTCTAATATTCATGTAATCGTTGGTTCATCTAATCCATCTCCTCCTATTTATATAGACGATAAAGAGGTGGATTTAAGAAAAGATGGTTCGTGGGTTAGATTCGAAGATGGATTTTCTATAGATAATGACTTTACTTTAAAATTAATTGGTAGAGATTTTAAACCCAATAGTAAAATTATTGAATTATCTGGAAATAATGGAAAGTTAATATTAAATTGGGTCGTTGATAACTTTACATTCGATGAAGAAAAAGCTTTTATTGAGCTTTATTGTTATAACGATGATTTAACAGAGTTTAAATACTATATCAAATCTAATTATATTCCAACACCAAATTCAACCGAAGATGTATTTGTGTGGTTAAGAAGAATAGATAATTTATATGATTTAAAAATAGAAAATATAGGAGTGGTAGTATGATAACTTTAGGATACAACTTCTTTTCTGACTCTGAAAGTTTATCTCCAACTCCAACAAATAAAATAACATTTAATTTCATTCAGCTACAAAATGGCATTTTTGATTATTTAGGCATTTCGAGAGATATATCGCAATCTTATAATACAGATAAGTTTGTATGGGATGCGAATACAATTTTAAATGCAGATTTCAACGGAAATTTAAACGCAGGAAATGCCTCTTTTGTAGTTGATGAAATTAGCGCTATTAGAATTAAAAGAAAGAAAAGAACTGACTTTAATTGGATTACTTTGAAAGAAATTAAAATCTCTTCTGTAGACGACTTAAATTTCATTTATTTAGACAATTATGCAAGTGCCAGAGAAACTTATGATTATGCTTTAGTTCCTGTTTATGGGCAGGAAGAGGGCGACTATTTAACCAATAGTATTTATAGTGATTTTAATGGACTATTTGTGGTTGATAAAGATAACAATATTCAATTATATAAAGAATGGGAAAATAATTCCAAACAACAAGTTCAACAAATTGGACAATTTATGCCTTTTGGAGAACAATATCCTACAATTATTAAGAATGGTAAATTAAATTATAAGCAGGGTTCTGTGAGAGCATTTCCAACCATCTCTAATTTGCCTCATGTGGATATTGACTTGGAGCGAAAACATTTAGAAATTATCAATTCTTTCTTTTCTAATGGCAACGCTAAAATCATGAAAGATAGCAACGGTAATACTTATCTTATTATGATTGTGGATAATATTAACCAATCAGATATAAAATCAATGGGAAATGCTCTTTCTTATATTGAATTTAGTTGGGTTGAAATTGGAAACGCAAATAGCCAAAAGGATTTGTATAATAACAATCTTGTTGACTATTTACAATAAAAGGAGTGATTTAATGGCTGCGACAGTTGATGTAACTCCGTGGGTGGCAACTTCTGAAAATTCATATGATTGGCTTAACTGGACAGATATTAGTGCTACTCATATGTTGGAAATTACAAGCATTTCATCAAATCTAATTCAACTTAAAAGTAATACTTGCGATTTTAGTTCTATTACTCAAGCTGAAAGAAAAAATATCGGACTGCTTTTATTTTCTCCTAATGTAGATATTGAGGGAAATAAAGGTTCGGTGCGTATTTCAATCGCTACTTTAAATTATTTTGGTGTGTTGTATAAATATAATGCAGGCTCTTGGAGTGTTTACGAAGATGGATTTAAAGCTGGGGCGTTATATGCAATAATGTATAATTATATTTATGGGTTTTTTGTAGTTTTAAATATATAAAGCGGAGGTGAAGTTATGTCAAATACTTATCCAGATTTGCCAAGAACAAGTTTCCCTGACAATATAGATAGTATTCCAGATTACTCAGATGTTTCTAATGCAAGCGAAGTTTCTTTGGTAAATCAAATTCAAGATTATATGTTGCAAGGCAATTTTAGGGCAGCCCAACAGTTATTGGCTCAAAATCCCTCTTTATATAATAAAATGATTAATGCCGATAAATTAAATACAAATAGAGATATTATTGTTGCATTGGAACGATATTTAAAAACAGATTACCAACAATATATTGAAGCGAAACAAGAAGCATGGGAAGTTATTGCCTCTGAATTAAAATATATTGGGGAATTTGCTTTTAATAAATTATACAATGTTAATAATATGGTTTCTTATACAGTAGATAATGTTGATTCTTTATTTATTTGTATTAAAGTAACGCCAACTACTGGCATTATTCCTATCAATACAGAATATTGGCGTCAAGTCACTATTAAAGGTGAAAAGGGCGATAGTGGTGTTGGTCTTGTATATGTGGGGGATTATTCAAGTCAAATAACATATCAGATTGATAACTTAATCTCTTACAATGGCGGTTTGTATGCTTCTAAAGGAAATAATAATAAAGGGTATTCACCAAATAATTCTAATTGGTGGACATTAGTATTAAAAGCTCCCAAACCTCAAACTTACATCATTGCTTCTACACAGCCATCGGGATTAGAAGTTGGAGATTTTTGGTTTAAATTGGTAGGTGGAACATCTTGATTAATTATCATTTTAGACAAGAATTAATGGAAGATATTCATATTGCAGAAAGATTATTGTGGACTAATTTCTGTCAGCTTCTTAACCAGAATAAATATGACGAAGCTCATCAAATATTAACTTCAAATCCATCTTTAATTGGTAAAATATTTAATGCAGAAAAGATTAATAAGCAGTCTGACGGATTAAAATATATAGAGGACAATATCAAAGATGGCGTTGATGGATTTTTAGAAAGAGCGTTGGAGGAGCAAGGAGAAAGATTTGCCAATTTTGAATATATAGGAGAATTTGATATCTCCGCACAATATTTAATCAACAATATTGTTTCATATCAGCATAAATCATATTTATCATTAGCAAATCAAAAAGGTATTGTTCCTGATATAAATAGCATCTCATGGGTGGAATTTAATTTTATTGGTGATACAGGATATGGTTCTGATTTAACATATGCTGGAACTTTTCAATCTGGTCAAGTTTATGAGAAAAATAATGTTGTAACAAGTGAAGATGGAAAATCTTTATATATTGCAAAAGACGGAAATCAGAATATTCCTTTAACTAATACGCAATATTGGACATTATTGTTTACTGTATCTGATGATATTGAAAAATTCAATTTATATCAAAAGCAAGCAGAATTAAAAAATCTTACTATTTGTGGACAGTTTATTTGTGGAACTCAAAAATGTGGAGAAAATCAATTATTATTAGACAATCAACCTTTAAGAAAAGGTAGAATATGGTTTGTTGTTTCGGGTTCTACAAGAAGAACTGTTACGGCTATTTGTGGCACTTTTAAATGTAATGAGAAAAAGTGTGGACAAGTAGAATATATTTAAGGATAAAAGGAGGATTTATTTTGGCTACTCAATATGTATGCTTGCAAAGAGCGACTTCAAGTACGGAATCTGATTATATTAATATAAAAAATTTACAATCTACCTTTACAGATGTTACTGTCAATTCTTCTACGGCAAATTTAATTGACATAACCGTTCCTTATTTAGAAACGAAAGATTTTGATGTTAGTGGCTTAATCGCATTTATTCCTAATATTGTAAATAACGCTGGGGCGAATATCACAATTAATGGTGTTACAATGCCTATGGTTACAGCTCAAGGAACTGCGATTGCGGCTGGTTTGCTTAAAGGCGATGCGATGTGTTTGGGTAAAATATATAATAATAAATTTTATGTATTTAATATTTATTAATAGAAGAGGTGATTAATATTGGCTTATTTAATCACTGCTGAAGATTATAACTTAATTCAATTAAAAAGTCATAAAAGATATGTAAGAATTGATTTATTAAATTCTAAATATCAAGTTGTTGATAGCCTTGAGAGTGATATATTTGATGGCTCTATAACCATTGACGCAACTTCTGATTTAAGACGTTCTTGTACTCTATCTGTTGTTATTAAAGATAAGAATTTTGATATAGACGAGGGTGGAAGAATTTGGCTCGATAAAAGGATTCAGATTTATATTGGAGAAGAAAATCCGAGAACAAAAGATATTGTCTGGTGGAATATGGGTATATTTATAATTAACAATCCTGAACGTGTATATAATTCTCAAACTAATACTTTAACAATTAATGGTTTAGATTTAATGTCTTTGTTGACAGGGGACAGAAATGGTTATATTCCCGATATGACTGTCGTAGTGCCTATTAATAGTAATATTACACAAGCTATTCAGGATACCATTTTTCAAATGGGAAAGATTGGAAAATATGCTTTAGATAACATAGGTCAAGTTACACCGTATGAATTAAAATTTGAAAGTGGCACGACAGTATATGAAATAATTTCACAATTAAGAGATTTATATTATACATGGCAAATATATTTTGATATTGATGGCACTTTTAGGTTTAATCGGATTCCCAATGGATTAGATGATTCTGTTGTATTTGACTTCACTCAATTAACAACAGGATTGATAACATCTATTTCCTCGACAACAGACTTTTCTAATATTAAAAATTCTGTAAAAGTATATGGTCGAGTTTTAGAAGATGGTAGTCAAGTTGAATCGGAATTACAAGACAAAGACCCCAATAGTCCATTTAGAATTGAAGGAACAATAGGTGAAATTTGGTTACCTTTAATTCAGGATGATAATATTATTAATCAAGAACAATGTGACGATAGATGTAAATATGAATTAATTTTACATTCAAGATTCAATGATAGCATTAATATCCAATGTATTCCTATACCGTTTTTAGACGTAAATCAAAAAATTAGAGTAGAAAATCCAGATGGGAAAATTGAAGATTATCTAATTCAAACAATAAATATTCCATTGTCTGTAGACCAACAAATGAGTATGGAGTGTATTAAAGTCTATGCTGAAATTAAATAGAAATGATTTGTTGTGAATAAAATTTCAGTTCTTTGTAATTTGTCTTTAAACAGAGATAATTTTACTGTTGCTGGTATAATAACAAGAAAATTAAACTCTATAAAGATTTAATAAATAATAAAAGAGAGGTCAAATACCTCTCTTATTTTTTTTAACTTTTACTATTATCTAATCTATAAGACAATCAGTTATCATTATAATATCCTTTGCTTCGACAAGTACAGGTTCGTTCTTGTTCTCCCAATCGATCTCATATCTATCAGGTCTTGATAATGCCCTGATTTTTACATTATTTTTCGTAAAATCAACAATTACACCAATGTATTTACACTTTTTAATAGTTGAACTTCCTGTCCTTGTATTTTTGAGATATACAACATAATCATTAACACTTAATTTTTCACCAATAAAATCATAAAATTCCATTTATTTTTAAAACACCGTGCCTTTCTGCGAAAAGAATAATATTGATAGTTTCATTCTTTGGTTTAAAATATCGTTTGTTATACTTTAATTTTTGTCTATAACATTTTTTAATGGGATTACCAAAGAATATGGTAAAATCACCTTTCTTTGAATATTTGCGAAAATATGTTAGATCATTTAAAGCTAAATCATTTATTTTTGAAGAACTCGGAGTAAATACAAGTTTGGTATCACCATTAGAATCTTTTAATTTTAAGCTTGTCATTTCTAAAATTTTCATTATCCTAATTTAAACATTCCATCTCTATTTCATTCTTTCTCCATAATAGTGGCTTACTGTAATAGATTTGTCTTGCAAAGTTGTTCGGTAAAGAAGTGATTCTGATGGAATATTAGAAATAATTTTAGCTTCATTAAATTAAACGTATTCTTGTGGACTTTCTAAGAAATAAATTCTAAAAAATTCATGATGACTTCCAAAATCAATCCATAAATAATTCTCTCTTTTTGCTTCTCTTGCGTAATAACACTCAGAACCCATTTCTTTAATCAGTCTGAACATTTCTTTTTTAGCTTCGGAGATCGAATCAAAAATGCCTTTATCTATTCTTTCGTTATTTGCATTTTGAAATTCTAATTTATAAGATATCACGATTCGTCCTCCTCTACATATTCATCTTCTAATATCAAACTGTATTCTTGTGTTAGAATTATATCACAACCACAATATGGACATTCTTGATAATATGTCGTATAAAACTCTTTATCACCTATAAATACACTATCTTGATATGTCCAATCATCATTATTTAATATTTTTTTACAACGTGGGCATTGATAATCTTTTCTCAATATAATACCTCCTCAAAAACCTGTAAAATAAGATTTTCTTTTTCTTCCAATTCACTAAAAGGAGTTGATTGAAACCGTAATATTTGTTTCCATAGCATTATTAAAATATAAAATTTTCATTATACATCCCTCATCGTAGGAACATAATTATCAAATGGGTTTTCTTTTCGATATTGATATTTATAAACATAATTAATCAATTTGCAAATTTCTTCAATTTGTCCATCCTTTTCTTCTATGAAGTTTCTTAACTCTTCTTTTGTACCATCTAACAGATAGGGGTCAACCATTTTGGCAACCTGTTTATCTTTTTGGTGAATTAAAGATGTTGCACGTTCAAATAAAAAGTTTAAAGTTAGTGTCCAAATATCTTTATTATTCATTTACTTTCTCTCCTTTAATATTTAAAATTGCCTTATTTCCACATAAAGGACAAATATATTGATATTTAGGTGGATTAGAGCATAAAGCATATTCTAATCTCATTTCCGTGCCACACTTATCGCAACGAATTGATTTATCGTAGCTTTTCTTAATAGCTAAAAGAAAAATAACAATGGTTGTAATAAACAAAATTACTTTTAAAATATTAATCATTCTATGTCTCCTTTAATTGTGTGAAAAATCAATACAAATATCCATAGGATCATCAGCCTGAATACCAAAACGGATTTCATCAAATGTTTCTTCAAACCAATTATCCATAAAAATATTGTAACCTAAAGCTCGAATTTCATTTAGAATATTATTTAACCGTTCTTCATATTGACTTAGCACCAATCTTTTTTGTCTTAAATCTAATAGTTTTTGGACTTCTTTTAAATTTTCTATGTTTGCCGTTTGGATATATTTGTCCACATCCTTTAAAGTAATTAATTTTTCATATTCGTTTTGTATCAACATTATCAACCCTTCGTTCTTCACTATTAGCTCGACTAAACACATTTTCCCATTTGAATTGTATACAATTATATCATCGTGATAATGAAAATTCAAATCTGTCACAGCTACTTCTTTTCTAATTTGAGAAGCCAACCTGTCTGTCGTTCTCTGAATCCATTTCTCTCTAATTTGATGATATGCGCTATCTAAATCTTCATAACTTATTCTTTCAAAATCAATACCAAATCTCATTTTATCCTCCTTTTAACTTTCAAAAGAAAATACCATATCACCATTATCATTTAAGTATACGCGTATTTTCCCATAAGTATTATAATCTTTGACAAAAAAAGTTCCCAATTCATCTGCTTCATCTATAAGTTTTTGAATTTTACTTATAATTTCTTTTTTACGAAGAATTCTTCTATCCATTTGTATATTAGTAATGATTTGTAATAATTCTTCAAGTTCTTGTGTACTCATATTTATTAATTCTTTTTCATCAATTCTCATTTATTAGCACTTTCCTTTATACTTTTTTTAAATTTTTCTATTTCCTTTTTGTGTTTTTTCAACGCATATTTACAAATCTCTTTGTTAGCCTCTGGAAATACTTGCTTAGCATAATTTGAAAAAGACTCTGTATTTCTCCAATTATCTTCTCCATTATTAAATATTTTCGTAAAATCAGTATAGTTTAATAAAGCATATTGATATTTTTTCTTACAACAATATATTCGCCTATCATATGGACAAAAGATTAGTTTGTAATTAAAATTATTATCAACCCAAGAAAAAAAATTATTAATCATATTACCACATTCCCTTTGTTCTTTTATATATTGCTTCAACCGCTTCATGACTTGTCTGTGGAATTTCCCAATGTGCTGTTGTATATCTTTCTTCTTTATTATTTTTGATAAAATTAACAATTTGGTTTCTTAAATCATCATATTTTCCAATAAGAGCTAACAAATACTGCTGTTCAAAATGATAATCTTTGATAGCTGCGTCCTTGTCAGCTCCGTCTGGATAAATTTTAATTACCTCTTCTTTTACTATGACTTTTCTTATTGTCGAATAAAATTCATCGCGCAAATCTATAAAAGGATAATATAATTCTTTTAGCTGGAAGTCTGCTGGGGTGTCTGCATTTTTCTTTTTCTTTTTAAACATTATAATATATCTCTCTTTCTAACTATATCACTATAAGATTTAGGAACAATGGGATCTTTAAGTTCATTTAAATCTATACTTTTAAAATCTTCTTTCACTAAGACACTTTTGACACTTTCCTTTTCTTCATCATTATAGTTTTTCATTGTTTTAAATTGAAACACCATATTTACAATACCAAACCAAAAATCAAAACGTCTTAATTCAATTTCCCATCCTAATTTTGAATACGCCCACACAATAATGTCTATAGCAAACAAAATGTTTTCTCTTGAATTTAAATCTTGTTTTTTAAGCAAGTCTGATTGAATATCAAAAGATAATTCTCCTTTTGATAAGTGTTTGTCAATTTCAGTTTCAAGAAAATCTAATAAAAAATCAATATCCATTTCTTTAGTCTTTTCTTTTAAAATATTGTAATAATTCGCTGTTGTAATCATTGTAAAGCCTCCTTATATTTATTGATGTGTTTAATATTATCAAAATAGTATAAATCGCTAAAATAATAATCAAATTCTTTAGGAGATAAGTTTTTTAACCACTTGTGCAATCTCCCGTCTGTTAAAATGTCATTAATTTTAATATCTCCGTTATCACTCCTAATTATTGTGCTTTTGGTAATTAACCTTGAATGATATAGGGCTTCTTTGGCTTCATTGAAGTTTTCTGCCCAGCCAATACATTCTGCTTTTTGGCTATCAATAATCAATACAATTTCATCAATTAAATTTTTCTTTTCTTTCCCTTTCATTTCTCAATACCTCCCAAATAAAATTCAACTATCGGCAATGATACTTTTTCCATAAATTTTTCCTGACTTCTATTATGACAAATTTCTTTTATGTTTTCTAAAAGAGATAAAACTTTCTTTTTACTATATTCCTCATTCTCAAAACCTTCTATCATTTCTTCAATTTCTAAAAGAGTGCTTGTTAAATACGAAATATCCTCATAAGCAGAATCCAAGTCTGTGCCTTGCAATGAGATGATTCCATCTTCTAAATCCTCATAATATTCTTGTTCTCTTTTTAATTCATCGGCTAATTCGTAAGAATAGTTATCTTCGATATCCTGTAGAATTTGTTCTTTGTCCCCTGCCCATATTTGACTTCCATCATTCCTTAAAAAACAAACCTTCAATCTATACCCCTCATTCCCATTAAACGCGAGCCATTTCAATATCTTCAACTAACATACTATCTTGGAACAGTTCATATAAAGACATATCGCTCAATTCTTCCAATACAAACAATAACACATCTAATTTGTGCTTTAGGTATATCTGTAATTCTTTATTATTAGAATCTTCATCCAAGTGCAAAAAGGTATCAAAAATTGCGTCATACATTTTACCATTATCAATTTTCATAATTATTCACTCTCCTTAAATTCTACTCCAATACTTTTTAACCAATCTCTAAGTTCTTCAACTGACATATTTTTAATTCTTTCAGATAAATCTTTAAGACTTTCTTCAAATTGATTCATCAATAATTACCCCTCGTCTGGATAAAACTTTCTCACAAAAATTCTTTTCATTTTCGGTTAATTCATCATAAATAACTTCTGTATGGTGTTTATCTAATCTGTTTTGTAAGACGATTTTATCTACTGGCGTAGACTTGATTTTAGTTCCTAATTGATAATTATTAACAACGAATTTAATCTTCATTTAAATCATTCCTTTCTTTTAATTTATATATGTATTATAATATAGCAAATATTATTTGTCAATAGCTTTTTTACAATTTTCTATAAACAAAAGCAATATATAAATATAAGTTTTATTAATGGGGAAAATGAGGTTTGCTGGAAATGTCAATTTTCCTTGGAAAATTAAAAACACCGCTTATTTGGTTCGTAAATGAGACGCCAAAAAAGGCTTGAATTAATTCAAGCCCAAACCAGCAATTTTTTAATCCCAAAATTCAAAAACTAAATCATCATTTTTATCAAGCGATACTGACGCAAAACACATTTCTTCACCATTAACAGTATAACCCATGCACAAATCATTTGCTTTGTGTATAAGTTTATCAAACTCTTTTGCAATTTGTTGATATTGTAATTTGTCTCTTCTTTTATTTTCTTCATCAATCATTTTTTGTAATTTGTTTATTTCTGCTTTGGTCATGTTTTGTAAATCTTTTTCATTAATCATTTTCTTCACCCTCTTTTTATTCATAGAATGTAAGTAAAATAGTTTCGCCATCATCTTGCGCTTCTACGCTAAGCACACTATAAAAATCCTCATAGTTTTTACTATTATTTGTATACTTAAAAACAAAATCTTCATCAATCATTTTGTTGATGATTTCGCACATTTCTTTGACCAAGTTTTCCGCGACTTGTTTTTTCTTTCTTCTCTGTTGTTTCTGAATTAAATTATATAATTCTTGCTGTTCTTCTTCTGTCATTTGTTCAATCATTTTTTCATCAATTTTCATTTTAATACGCTCCTTTTTAATATGTCACGGTAATTTTTTTATTTACCGCAACATATTTATTATTGCATTAATTTATATTTCATAATAACTAACGTCATTTATATCAAAGTCATGAAAATCATATGAAATCTCCGCTTGTTCCAATTTTTCATTTTTTCTGCTGTGCTAAAAGGGTTATCATCACCATAATATTGCACATCGTTTTCTGCCAAGAATAGCTCGGTAATTTTATCATAAACCCATTGGCAATATTTGTCATATGAGCCTTGTGGGTCATTAAATATATTCTTTACATAAGTTTCCTCTTTTACCCATTTGCAAAATAAATCTTCATCGTCAAAGTTATCGTCTGCTTGCTGATTAAGTAATTCGTAATAGCCGTCCTCTGACAATAATTGATTATACTTCTCCAAACTGCCGTTAATGCTGTAGCCCGCTTTAATCATTTTTCATTTCCCCTTTTTAGTTTTTATCGATTGCTTTGCCTTTTCGATACTGTTAGTATAACAGAAGATAATTTTCTTGTCAACCTTTTTCAATAAAAAAAACAGAGATTTTTAATCTCTGTTTTTATGATAGGTATTATTTTTATTTACCACTACTACCCAATTTTCCTGCTCCACGTTCTGTTTTAGAATTTTCAATAACAGCTAATGGTACTTCTTGAACTTGAAATTTAGGTAACTCGAAGATAATAGCTTGACAGATTGCTTTCTCATACGGATAAACAATATAATCTTTTTCTAAACTCATTTTCTTTTGGTCGGTTAAATCTTTATGAATAACAAGCGGCTTGTCATTATGGTTAGTAATGGGAACTAACCACTCTCCTCGATAGGATGAATCGATAATCGAAATGTTATCTTGTAGGCTTTTTATCCTATAATTCTTATGCTTTTCCATCGCATAAGTCCAGCATACATTTTCTCCCTCGTTTAGACGTTAGGTTTTCAGTTTATCCTATAGATAAACGAGATGGGGGCTCGTGGGGAGATTATTGCTCTCTTATATCGCTCACTCCCTATGCGTTACAAATTATATTAGATAGATATAACCCTCGGTATTACCTTATAAAACGGAAGGCTTCACCGATACACCCCATTTTATTACCTTAATATTTCTATTAAGGACGGCACTTTTTAAATTCATCGAGTTTTATAAGGAAATCGTTAAATTTATTATACTTTCTTTCCAGCCTTAAATAAGAAGAATCTTTGTATAACAACTCATATAACTTACATAGAGAATCAAGTTTAGAAACTCGAACATAATAAAAATCTTGAGAATACCTTTCTTTTCGATCTTGTTTTAAAACAGCATCTATTCCCCAAAATTTAAAAGTATTATAAAACCAAATCATAGTAGCTTTATTTCCACAAAGAGACAAATGGAAATCACTCGGAACAATATAATTTCTTCCTGTATGAGCAGGGCAACTATAAATACTTCCATCTCCATCAAAATACCCACGAATGAAATGCCAAACAAATAAGTCATCCGATTTAAAAGATGGAGTGTAAGTCCATGTTTTTCTATCTATGATATTATATTTAGATAAGTCTGCATATAATTTTTCACTGTTAATTTGAAGATGAGTATATTTGTTATCTCTTTCATGTATAGGGTAATTACTTTTTAAATAAAAATTAAACATCTCCAACAATTCTTTATCTCTCTTTTGACAAATAATACTAATCATTCCGATATGGTTATTTCTTTTATATGCGCACCCATCGGCGGCTAAATATCCTATAAAGTACGCTTTGTCTGCTGAATCAATTTTAGAGAAATAATTTTCATTCAAATAGTACGTTCTATTCATTTTCCCTTTTAACCCAGCCTCCATCCATATCTTAGAAATAAGAGCAGAAGAGCATTTTAGTTCCTTAGAGACATTTCGAGCATTATTGCAATAGTATTGGCTAACTATATATTCCACTTCACATAAAGATAGCTCTGGTCTGTATTGATTTACAAATCCAATACTTTTAGCATAAGAGAGAATTGTTCCTTTATCTACATTGTAAATTTTAGCTACCTTTCTCGCGCTTTTAAGCTCTTGGTAATATTGTATAAATTCTTCTTTATTAACTCTGTCTTTAAAATTCAATTTCGTTCTCACCCAATTTTACGCTTTGTACCGCAGCGTTGTCCAATTCCTTTTGTTCCTGTCGAGCCTCTTTCTTTAAGAATGACTACATAATCTTTGTCAAACATAGAATACAATCCAGTAGGAATCATTTTTGTTTCATGAGGTTGAATTAGCATAAATTCCTCTTGAAAATAAGGATAGATGTCATATCCTGCATCTCCCACACGTTTTGTTGGAATTTTAATTTCCTCGTTAATTCTTGCAAAACTAATTGTTTTCATAAAGCTCTGCTCCTTTTGCCCAGTTTAATTTCGGTGTTCCTAATGTGTAAATACTATTGTTTGTTTCGAGGCTATTTTCGTCAATAGAAATTACTCTCGATGTTACAATAACCTTGCCTTCGTATTCGCCCATAATATGAAAATGTGGTTCTTTGTTTGGATTATCTACAAATGCAATCCAATTTTCAATCGTTCCTTTTAATTCTTTCATGTCCTTTTACTCCTTATGATATTTTTTTAGCGTACTGATTATTACTAATTAATTCCACTCCCAAAACTTCATCATAATGTTTTTCTTCATTTGGTTTAAATCTACCAAATTTTACAATAACATTCGGATAATGCTGGAGAGTTTTTACTTCTCCGATTATTTCATGTTCATAATACCCTGTATAGATAACAATGTCATCTTTGCGATTATATACATTTCTAAATTTATACAAAAACAAAACTATATCCTCAAATTGTAACATCGGCTCTAAACCACCAAAAACTACCGCTTTACTAATAGGATTATTGATATATCTATCAATAATTTCATCAATAGATATATCAATATTAGGTTGAGCGTAAATTGGTTCATTTTGACAGACAGAAATAGGAATATTTGCTTCTTTGCAACATTTAAAATTACAAGAAATACAACCAATTACCATAGAGGGTTTTTTATAATTTGAAAAATCCTCATCAATAATAGTTTTAATAAGCATTATAATTCACCTTTTGTTTGTGACAAATCGTACCATTGTCTTGCTTTAAATTCTTTAAATCTATCAGAAGAATATGCCTTAGACGGAGATAGATAACCTACAATTCTTTGATAGGTGTCATAAACGCCCTCACCACAAACTGGACAAATATCTGTTCCGACAAAACCATGATGATTTTTGCAAGCGTTAATTTTGGTATTAAATGCAAAATAAATAACTCCTGCTTGTGCAATAGTGTTTAACATATCCCACGCAACATCGGTATTTGGGAAATTCTTCTCTAAATTTACATGTAGGATACTGCCGCCTGAACATTTAATGTCAAGAATAGAACTCAGTTTTAATTTTTCTTTTATTGTGCTTTTTGCCATGAGCGGTATCCATTGATTAGAATAGATGAAATTAGAGCAATCTTTATCATATAGCATATTATCTTTGGCACATAAAACTACCGCTGCTCTTTCGGCAGGAACAGATTCTACATTAAAACTGTATTTGTCAGTAAAATTATCTTTAACTTCATTGATAGTATCAAAGATTTTACATGCAAATTCAATTCCTTTGTCTGTGTAACCGATATTTCCAAATTCATCTTTTGTTGTATATCCAAATTTGTCAATAGTCTCATATAGACCTAAAATGCCGATTGTAGAATATTGCTTATCCATCTCCATTCCACCGTCTATATAATTAGGCAATAAACCCTTTTCAATATTTCTTTTAATAATTTCTCTTTGGACATCTAAAATTTTACAAGACAATTCAATTCTGCGTTTTAGTAGTTTCAAATATTCATCTTCGTTATTTCCGACTTCATAATAAATTCTAACTAAATTAGTAGTGTTTACTTTAATTGAACCAATAGATAAAGCTGTGCCTCCAATAGAATTAATAAAGCCAGATAATTTTGTAGTATTGCTCAAGAGTCTACAACAGTTAGATAAGGTTGTTACATCTCCACTAACAAAGAAATTGCTATCGTTCCATGTAACATTATGGTCTGAACACCAACGAGCAAATTCTTCATCTATAAACTTATTGTCTTTATACAATAAAGAATATGTCAAAACAGGAAAGGTGAACATATTTTTACTTCTAATTTCTGATACAACTTCCATGAAAACTTTTTGATGCTCAATTAATTCTTCGACACAATCAATAGCAAAAGTTCCGTCTGGATATTCCAAACCGCCAAATAAGCTTTTAATATACTCTCTATCAAAAATAGATACATTAACAAATGCACTTTGGTCTACTCGCATAAAAGGTTGATTTAATCTGTAAATTAGCTTTTGGAAAGTCTGTTTTAGATAATATTCAGGAGATTTAATATAATATCCAGTTTCGCAATCCTTTTTCCAGAAATAATAAGTCCAAATTAAAACATTGGGAATCCCTACTGCGCCCGAAGAACGATTCGAGAAGTAGCTAATAAATTCGATTACATCATCAATAAAAGTAGTTAAATGTTGAGGAGGCTCGTTATTATAATTATCCAAAAAAAACAATCCTTCTTTGGCTAATCTACTCAAATCGTAAGCGAAGCAGTAGGCTAAAAATGTAGAAGTTGGAGCGTCGTGCATATAATAAGCACCATTGTATTCGCATTCAAGCCATTCTCTTGCATCTTTTAACCCATATTTTTTGTTCATTTCATAGAATAGCTTATTAAAGGCGAATAATTTATCGTGGGATTTTCCTTTTTCACTTAACAAACTCCTAATATCCTTATGAGAAGCATTAGCATTAGCATCAATCGTAACGTCTGCTACGTTTTTATCAACAAAATTGTCGATAAAGTCGCTAAAATTCATTTGGCTGTCATGGAAACCATTAAGGATTTCAAAATCCTCTCCGTATTTCTCTATGAGTTTATTTAATGTCGTTGTAAAATTTTTATCTGTTTTAATTCTAATATCCAACCTTATGCCTCCTGTTTGTTTACCCACTGAACAGCTTGCTCAAAATTCATAAGCTTACCATTATCAACTTTCATTTGTGGTACTGCTAAAATATCTAATTCCAACATTTTGTTCACATCGGTCTCTTCTAAAAAAGGAATGTTTTTTTCTTTTAATTTCTTTTTTAGAATTTGACACTTAGGACAAGTATTTGTTGTGTAAATAGTAATTTGCAATAATCATCACTCCTTTAAAATTTTGGATATATATTATATCATATTTTTCATGTTTTGTAAAGAGTTATTTCAAAAGTTTTAACAAAAATTTTACACAATCTTCGCAGACCCAAAAATTCTCCTCATACGGATTGTTAATACTGATTGCATCAACATTAATATTGTACCCACTAAAGAAATTTTCAAACTCTCTACCACATAAAGGACAATAATACATATTCATACCCCCCTCTTTTAAATTAAAAGAATAAGTCAATCCAACTATCAAATCCAGATTTTACTCCATAATCCTTATAATACTGATTAATTAAAGCTTGCAATTCTTTTTCTTTTTGTGTAATTTCATCGAGTCTTGCTTTTTTCTGCGCTTTCAATTCTTCCTTTTCGCGTTTTTCTTCATTCAACTTTTCTTCGTACTGAGATGCTTCATTTTCAGTTTCAAACACTTTACCCTCAACATAATATTTCATAATTATTCCTCCAGTTTTGTTAATATAGAATATCTTTTCAATATCCATTCTTTTTCATCAGTCTTATACCAATTTCCTTTTTCGTCTTTTCGACTTTTATTTTTATGTTCAAATTCACATCTTAATACTTCACCCCCTTCGATAGGATATTTTGAATACCATTTTTTGTCAAGTTTAATTAATTGACTTTTACCATTCTTAGGTTTATATAGTTGAGCAAACGGTGTTCCATATTTATTCTTCTCAATGCCCATAACCATATAAACATCTCGTCCTGCATTATTTATATGAATATCAGTATATCCTAAAGATTTTAACTGATAATAACTTTTTTGATATAATGCACAATCCTTTATATTTATTTGTTGCATTATTTCATCAATCATCATACATGAGTCATAAATAAAAATCGTCTTTTCTGTTTCTTTCTTGATAATATTATTCGATAAAGAATAGCCAAAATCCTGCTTTTTTACTTGAGTTTTTCCAAAGTATTTTTGAAATATAGAATAATATTCTAAAAGATAATTTACATCTCCGAATTTATCAAAAAACCCTAATTTAATCAAAATCTCCATTGAGGTTTTATTAATCTTTTTGCCGTTTACTTTAATTTGCTCGGTCATATATAGCAATTCAAGAAAATCATCGGGATTTTTTTTGGATATTTGATAAAGAATATCATTTGCTATATTTTGCATAGATTTAATACTTGATAAAATAGGATAAATATATTTCGTATCATCTTCGACTATGGCAGTATCATAATTCTTGCCAAACTTGGGAATTTTATTCTCATAATAATAAAATTCTTCTGCTTCTAAAGTTAATTTATTAATTTTATCTTTATTTCCTTTTGCAAAGTAATGATTAATGGTTGTTTCGTAAAATTTTGAAGTATAATGTGATTTAAAATAAGCCAAATAAAGGCTATCAAATGCCATAGATAAAGCATGGGGGGAATTGAAGCTATAGCTTGCAGCGTCATTAATGACTTGCCATATTTTTTCAAAATTTTTTGTATTTCCGAAAATATTCATCCATGATTGTTTTAATTCATTTTTTAATTTTTCTTTTTTTTCACCTTTTAACTTCTTCTTTGAAATACTTTTAACTACATCGTAGGTAGAAGCCATGGGCATTTGTAAGAATGATAAAACTTTCATAATGCTTTCTTGATATATCATATAATGGTAACTATCTTTTAACACTTCATCAATTTTATCTTCTCCAGTGGAATAATATTGTCTATCAAGAAAGGTAGGGAGTAAAGAGGAAAATCCGGGACGAATACCAGCAATAAAAGCGGCTAATTCTGATACGGTTTGAGGTTTATATTTTACAATTTTTTGTTTTGTTTTCTCTTGCTCTACTTGGTTTACACATTGTGTAATTCCATATTCATATATTTGCCAAGTCTTATCATCTTTAGCAATTAAATTTTTAAGTTCTTCTGTTGTTGGAACTTTCTGTCCTATAGATTGAAAACACTCATTCGCTACTCCAACAGAATCTACAATTAAAAAGTCGTTTTTTACATAGCCTAAATCATCTAAATATTTACCCTCTACTGCGACACACAATGACCTTTTACCTGTCGTTTGTGAAATTGCACTAATTAATCCAAACTCTCTTCTTAAATCACCGTCAAATAAGAGGAAACCGCAAGCATGGATCTTTAAATTTACAATAATAGACTGATATTCTTTACTTTTATTATAAATTTGTATATATTCTTTAGGGATATAATCTTCAACTTTCACATTTTGTTTTTCTTCTTCCGATTCTAAATGTTTTATTGTTTCATTATATGAATCCAAATATTTTGAAACTTGATTAGCAATAGTAGGAGTGATACCGCTAACAGAAGCGTATAATTGCCATGCTGATTTTTCGCTCATTTTTTCAACTGCCATCAATGGATAACAACCATGTTCCCCCACTATTTTTTTTGCAGCTCTAACAAATGGTTCTTGGCTGGAAACATTATAATCAATCTTTAATACCCTCGGTTTCCCGATATTTATTAAGGGAATAGACTATACCATAATCGTTGATATTATCTCGGATTCCCATTGGTAGTCGTTGCGAACTTACCATATCTTTGCGATTTAGGTCTGTTTCTCAAGATTGCCCAATCTTTATCCTTGTTACTATACCGATGTAGTTGGCATCGCCATATTAAAAATTTCTTTCTAATATTTAGTAGATAAAGCTCTAAGGGGTTTCCTTGATATTCTGGGTTTTCTATATATATCACTATATATAGCGACTCTTATAATAACACATATTGGATATTATCAATAATAAAATTTTCTTCTTTTAAAATAGATTTGACTTTTCTTGTTGTCATGTTTAAAGTTTTGCAAAGTTTATCTTGTAGTTCGTATTTCCTATAAAATATTTTATTAGTGCAATCTGCAAAGATTGACTTTCCTCTATAACATTCACATAGATATTCAAATTGGTTTGTAAGTAAATATTGGTAAATATCTTCATTGTATAGGACAAAATGAAATCCATTAGATACATTGAATTTATCTTTTAGACATCTTGAAATTGAAGATTGATTTTTAAGGTCTAAAGACACAATCGCCTCTTTTATTGTTGAATATATTATTAATGTTTCAACACAAATAATTTTTTTTGAATTTGGATTGTCAGCATTGTCATATTTTCCTTTTCTCTGAAAAGACAGCCTTTTCTTCATTTCATCAGTCCATTTATGTCCATAATTAGGATTCTTTTCTCCTGATGTGATTTCACTAATATGTTGTTTAAATTCATCATCGGCTTTCCAGCCAGTTACTCCATTTCCACCAATAGTTAAATTAAATCCTTCTTTATAGGAATTTAATTTTTCTATCCAATAAATTTCTTTATTGTTCAATTCTTCTTTTGTACACTCTTCTATTAAGTAAGAGGTAAAATTATTTTCCCCATGCTTGTTATAACTTCTTTGCAAATATCTATTTTCATGTTCTCCATTTTTTAATTTTAAAAAATGTTTTTTTAATCTTTTTTCTACATTAATACTTTGACCTACATATTTTTTATTATTTATAATATTTTCAATACAATAAATCCCTACTATAATATATTTCTCCTTTAAAGAAAATATCCAATATTTCATTATTATGTTAATCGGGCATTTGTCCTGCCGATATTCTTTCTTTAGTTAAAAATCTTTCGGGATAAATAGGAATTTCGGAATTAAACCTATCTAAAGTAGTAAAACCAAGTAATTTATTAATAATAAACGAAGCCGAACTACCTCTGGAAGTAGTTGTCAATATTCCACCCTCATTATTAATAGCGTCAGAAATAATCGCCTCATTAGTGAGAAAATAGTCCATTACTTTACTGTCTACAATTTGTTCAGTTTCCCACTTAATTCCTTCAATTTTTTCTTTTGATTTTAGCTTTTCTTTTTTATATGCCTTATTAAGATGACTTTTTAAAATTTGAACTCTTTCATCAAAAGTTTTATCCTTATAAAGGATTGGAATTTTAAAAGTATTATCAATGACTATTTCTTCACATTTTACATTGAAAACTTGAGTATTCATCATCGAATATAAAATTTCTTCATCCGATAAAACTCCTTGTTCTTTAAATCTTTTATAAATAGTCTTTCCGTCTGGATAATCTAAATACCAACCATCTTCTTCGGGATAATTCATTTTTTTATATTTCAAATATTCATTTCGTCTTTCCTCGTCTTTCTCCACTGAAATATAATGACTATCTAAACCACAGATAATTTGCAAATCATATTCTTTAGCCAAAGATAAAATGTGTCGATTCAATTCTTTTTGTTTTTCAGTATTATGATTTTGAACTTCTAAGAAAAAATTAGTTCCAAAATGATTAGCTATTTTTAACCAAATTTCGTCAGCATCATCATATTTCCAGCCTTGCAAACAAGCACTTGTAATAATAAAATCTTCTGGATTTAATGATAGAATTAACTCTAAATCTATTCTGGGTTTTCCATAATATCCATCTTCATTAGCGATAGACAAAATATAATTTAATTCTTGCCTTGCCCTATTATTGAGAGCAATAATACAAATATGGCAATTCGTCCTGTCTTTTTCATGTCTATTTTTTACCCAATAGGCTTCGGCAGAATGGACGTATTTTAAATTATTCTTTTTAGCTAAAAAATAGTTTTCTGCAAAATTCCCTTGATTTCCATGCTCTCCCCCAAAAAGACATTTTGCTTCAAGTTCTTGTTCTCTTTTTACATAGTCATCCATAATAACTGGACTGTCAGGAGTTGAAGTATTGGAAAACGAAGTGTGCTTATGATAATTTTCTACTAAAAGTAGCCTCTTATATTCTTCTATAGAGTACGGATAGTTAAAACTTAATTGCAATTATTCCCCACCTCCCTACTTATTATAACCTATCAACTATCATTTGTCAAGAGAACAATTCATCAAAATTAAAATTATTTTCTTCTTGTTGGATTTCCATTTCTTCAATTAAAATCTGTTTCTTTGTATTTCCTTCATATTCATTAATTTGCAATTTACCAATAATTTCAATATTCATATCCACATCTTTCTGAATACTGTACCTTTCTTTCCAATCTTTGGAGCAAAAAAACTTAATAAAATCAATATCATTAATTCTAAATTTAATTGTTGTTTTCGATTTTCCGATTTCTTGAATATCTTGACCGTTAATATGAATATTGTAAATATGATATAATGGTTCTTTTAAATCATTGCCAAATATCTCATTAAATTCATCAAAATATCCATATAAATAGCTCGGAATATTCTGAACATCCAATGATTTTATAACAGAATATTCCGTATTAAAATCCATATCCAAACTATTACAATAATTTTTAAAGCTTTCAATATCGTTAATTTTAATTCCTGCTGCGCAATCATGACCTCTACACCAATCGCAACTATCGGATTGATTAAAAATCTCCAATATGGGAACAGGACTTCTCATTGAACCAATGCCATTATCGCGAATAATAACTGTTGGTTTTTGATATTTTCCTGCGATATTGTTTGCCAATAAGCCTGTATAATTTGGCTCACAATCATTATATTCACAAATGATAAAATTATTCTTATTATCAATTTTATTTGATAAATCTGTTGATAATTTTTTAATAATATTTTGCTGATTTCTATGTGCTTTTTCTAATTCTATTAGTAAATTATCAATATCATCTTGTGTCACTGTAGTTAATCCTGACAATACGCAACCTAAATATTCCTTTAATTCCTGATTACCCGCACGAATAACGGCATTTATCTTTGGAATAATGGTAAATGAGAATGAAATCGGGGTTGGCTCGGCTTTAAATTTTTCAATCATAGCCGACAATAATTTATTTTTAATTCGCCGTAAACCGTAATAATTAATCGCTCTATTATAACAATTCGACAAGCTCATATCATCTGCAATATTTCCCAAAGCGACTAAATCAATTAAATCTCCGCTATACCTTTTATTATCCATCGCATCTAAATATCGCAAAAATTGATAAACTGTTGCTGTACCCGAACCACATTTATTTAATGTTTCTTCAGAGAATTGAGCGTTAATCATAGTCATGTATTTATTTGGCTCATTAGTATGATGATCAATACATAAAATCTCATAGCCTTTTTTTGCCAATAAAGCACATTCTTTTTCCTCTCCACTTGCATCGGGAATAATTAATAACCCATCTGATTGTTGTGTCAAAAATGTCATAACTTCTCTGTCAGACAATCCATGCTCTTTTCCTTTGTGGAAAATAGGGATGATATTTGCTCTTTTGCTTACTTGTTTTAAATATTGAATTAAAATTGAAGCACTACAATATCCGTCAACATCACAATCGAACAATACATAAATTCGCCTATTAATATGCTTATGAATCAAGTCATAGCCTTTTTTCATATTATCATATAACATAAAATCTTCTACCGATTTTTTTGTTGGCTTTAAAAATTCTTGCCAATCATTGATGTTATATTTTTGCAATAGGTTTTGAATGTTAATTTGTTCATTATCCTTAAACAACTCTTTTATTTTCATCTTTCGTTTTCCTCAAGCTCAAATTGGTTACAAAACAAAACTTTATAATAAATCCCTTGGTATCTTTTGGGAAATTTTGGTCTTGTAACGAGAACCATATCATTTCTGGCGTTTAAATCTCTCGCCCATGAGCATTTATTGTTCATATTTGTTGATTTTTTGCAATTAAAACAAATTGAGTTATTAATCATTTTAAACATTTCTTCACTTGTAATAATATGTGCATCATTTACTGTCGCAAGATTCTGGTTTAAGATAATAATGCACATCCTTTCCATCATATAGAGCTTTATAAAACTTTACATATACATCGGCTTTCTGCATATCTTCTCTTCCGTTTTTATCCAACGCTCTTTTTCTGTATTTCCAAATATTGCACTCACAAAAAGCCATTACTTTTTCTTTCCCAAAAAACATAATCATCTCATCGATGGCTTCCATATAGCCATTTGTATAATGCGCTGGAGAATTTACTTTATCGTCCTCTAATAATTCCTCATCCTCTTCTGTGCTATCTGTGAGCTTGAAGCATAAATCCCAAACATCATTAGGTGACAATCCTGTATTCTCGTACTGTGCTAATCTGTCATAAATATAAGCATATCCCATTTCTTCTTTTAAATCAATATCATCGTGCCATCTGTTACATTTTGTTAATCTATCCATTAATTAGTCCTCCTTTGTAAAGTGATAATATAAATAATCATCGTTGTCTGCACCATTTTGGTAATTATTTTTACTATTATTTGCACTTTTATTATCATTTAATCCTTGTATAAAACTATAAACACAAACACCTATGAAAATAATAACGCCTATCCAGCCCATTACTCCATATGCAAATACTCCAATAATCACAAGAATAGGAATAAAGATTAAAACAAATAAAATATTGCATAAGTAATGAAACAATTCATCCATGATCTCATCTCCTTTACTTTAATTTTACTCTATTATAATACAATTCATTCCAAATGTCAATACCTTTATCTGTCGGACTATCCTTAAAATCTAATAAATTTTCTTTATCGTATATAACATACACATCACAATACGGTCGGCACTTTTCATATATTTTTTTGACCCATTTGAGCCACTTTTCAAAGTTTTCGTCTTTTACTTGATAATATTGTTTATCAAGGGCTATATTGATTTTATTTACCCCTAATTGAAGTAGTTGGTATATTTTATCAATACTTGCATTTACACCGAATAAACCTACAGAATTGTTCATTTTAACATATTCTTCGAGCTGCAAAACAGACTTTGCTGCTTCAAACAATATAGCCTCTTTTGTTTGTTTAATACTGTCTTGATTTTGATACAACCCAAACAGGCATTGACTTGTAGGAAATTTATACTCTGTTGATAATGTTTTTAAGGGAATATATTTATATCCTTTGTCAATTAATTCTTGGTTGGTATTTCTTGCTTGAATACCAACCAAATCGCCACTAATATTAAACACAGGAAAGCATATTTGTCCTTTAGGAATATAATATTTAATTTGGAATTTGTCAATAGCTGATTTTGATATATTGTCTTTTAGTAGATTGTCGGGATATAAAACATCTAAATTATCGAGAATGTTCTTGTCATAAATCGTTAAATTGTCGTTTTTTATTTCATTTTGGCTAAATTTATTGAAATATCTCTGCCAATTAAACTCTTTTGTTTCATTTTGAGAACCTTGATATTTAACAATTTTTATTAAATAATGAATTATATCCATAAAAACAAATGTTCTATTTAATAATCTCCAGCGTTCTGCTATTAGTGCAATTATATCTCCACTAAAGCCACAAGTATAACAATGGAATGATTGAGACTCTTTGTAATAGTACAACTTAGGTGAGCCGTTGTCTGAATTAACATTATGGCAACCTGTCATGTAGATTAATTCCTTTGCATTTTCTTTGACGAAAGATATATTTAAATCGTCCATTATATCCTTAATATTATCGTCTGTTATTTGAGATTTTAAGTCTTGAATATCAATCATATTCATATTGTAATTGAAGTAGATTTAAGTATCTTAGAATATATTCATCTAATCCGTGTTGCCAATGTTTAAATAACCTTAAACCAACTGATTTAACATTAAAATCTTCATTCTGTTCATCATAATCTATTAAAGCAACCGTAAAATAACTATTTTCAGTCCCCCATAAAACCAGCTCATATTGCCCACATTTATTTGTCTCTCTAATTTCAAAATCGTGCCATTTCATATAATATAATCTCCTTTGTAGTCTAAAAGATTTTCATAATCATAACGAGATCCATACCAGTCATTATAATTATCATCAAAAAAAGAATAATCCTCTCCGATGACGAATTTAACATCTTTGAATAAAATCTTAGACTCACTAAGTCTTTTTGGATTTAATAAATCTTCTTTATCTAAGATAGGAACATATTTCCAACCTTCCGCTCCGTCATACTCGTGCCGATACAAGATTGCTTTTCCCGTATAAACTAATAAAGATTGGCTTATCTTTTGACATCCGTATCCATTATCATAATTAATATCTTTTGCTAATTTTTTAAAATCGTTCCAGTTTAAAAGCGTTTTACCATCATACACACCATAAGCATCTTTTTCGTCAATTCCTAATACCTTTAAACAATCCAAAGTTTCATTTAATAAATTCATATTATCACCCTTTCACATATATAATACTTTTTCCAGTTACATACATAGCTTTTCCTGTTTTAATATTAACACAATTAAGCTTGCAACCATAATTAATCACAATCAATTCTGTTTTTAGATATGTTATACCCACTGGCTCATACCTAAATTTCTCTCCTGCTCTAATACAATCAAAGGTAGTTTTAATTAAATATGGCTTCATTTTAATGCCTCCAAATACATTTATCTTGTTTATTTATAAAATCATTGTTACATTCATCGCATATTCTTATTTCAAATTTCCAAGGCTTAATATTGATTTTCTTTCCGCAACAATCGCAATATTGGGTGCTAATAGCTCTCATAATTTCTCGCCATTTTTCACGTTCTCTCTTATTCCCAATAATCACCAAATCGGATTCCCTTTCACTTGAAAGCTCTAAACGCTCAAAATCCCATAAATGTCGTTTTAGAGACTTTAATTTGGAAAAAATGATATATTCCCTTTCTGTTTCAGAACTAAACATATTGTTAAGCGTTAAATCGACATTGTTTTTCATTTTAAAACAACACTTCTAATCTTGGAGAATATTGATTGTTTAATTTTTGCCTTGCGTTCAGTTTGTCGAAATTGATTATCCAAGTTATCTAATTGTGCCTTTAGTTCTTGAATATCTTGAGGCGTCGAAATTTCCTTTCTAACATCCTCTCCAGTCTTTTTGATTGTTTCATTTACCATTTTATCAAGGGTTAAATCACAATATTCATCAATCCAATCTCCTAAGAAATAAAATCTATCAATAACGGTTCGAGTGTTTTTGTCTTGAAATGTTCCAAATAAAATCGGGTCTTTTTCCCTTCTTTCTTTAATTACTTCTTGCTCAATTTTGCCTGTATAATCGGTAAATACAACATAAAGTTGACTAAATTTATCTTTTACTTGAGAAATAGTTTCAATAATTTCATCTGGGATTTCTCTTTCATAATTTTCTAATTCAATAATTTTAACAACATCTTTTGTAATATTATCAATATATTTTTCAATATCATCTTTATAAATAAATGTATTAATGCCCATTTTAACAATTTCTCGCTCTTTTTCAATGCATTCTAAATGAAAAATTAATTTCTTCATTCCTTTTGTTTGACCTGTAATTTTATATTTATTTAACAAAGTCAAGCAATTATCATATACTTTTACTAAATCTTCATCTGTGATATGTTGCTTCTTATCTTTAACAATATTAAAATATTCAGATGGAGTTAATTCGTTCTCGTTCATATTTCATTTCGACCCCTTTTTTGATTATTATATTCTAAAGAAAATTTTAGAAATTCTAACCTCCCATTTAATTGACTATATTTTCCAGCAATATTGGGAAATTCTCTGTCTAATTCTTCTTCATCAATTAAGCCTTTTTTAAAAAAAGCAATAGCATTGCTCGCTCTTCTAATCAAAGAATGTTTTTTAATATTGATTATTTCCATTTCTCTTTCTGTTTCTTTATCTTTCTTTTTAAATATCATAACTAATCTCCCCTATATAATTTTAAATCCTGATATGCACAGATTGTACTACTACTCATATTATTTAACTCTTTTATTTCTTCGCAATAATCTCTAATATCCATCCAATCTGGCTTGTATTGATATCCATAATTATACAATGTATCACCTTCTTGGACAATCACAGTAAATACCGTTTTGGTTTCATTCCACTCGTGCCAATTATAAATATCCTTTGCAATATTAATTGTAACACATCCGACAGCTAAAAACAATAGTAAAATCATGATTTTTAAATAAATTTTCGCTTCGTCCATATTATTTTACTCCTTTACAAATAATACCCTCACCCAATCATTAGCGTTCCAGTCACAAGAAAAATCCGCAAAACGATAATCTTTGCCTTTATCAAAAGCTTTAAATAAAAATGCTCTTATTCTTTTTGGTTCAAGATTGACGATATCCGCATATTCTTTTCGGTTAGAGAAATGTTTTTGTCGAATTTCGAATAAGGTTTGATTACAGGCGTTCTCAAAAAAAATCATTTCAGTTTTGAGTAATTCAATTCTATCGGAATACTCATTTAAATATGTTAAAAACTCTTCTTGTTCACCTTTTAAGATAATATCAATTAATCTTTCATCTGTAACATGACCATTATTTCTCAGATAATGAGCTTTAATATATTCTGGGGATTTAATTTTTATTCTATTAAAACACTCATCACATACAACATAACCTTCTTCATCATACGGAAGTAATTTCGATATTTTGACAACATCTTCCAACGAACGAAATTTATATCTTTTAGGAAATGAAAAATAACAAGAGACAATACTATCTTCTGGCAAATACTCTTTATTATTTTTATTATTTCTAAAACCTAAAAAATACAATTTTGTTTCTGGATATAAGATGACGTGTTTATCTAAAGGTGAAACTAATTCAAACATATATGTGTTATATCTTCCTGCTTGATACATTAGTTTTTTAAATTCTCCCCAATCCTGCAAATTACTATTTAAAATAGCTTTTTCAAATAAGCAACGATAATTTTTATCTTTACCCACTCCATATGAAGCATCTAAAGCGTCTATACATCCATTTGTTGATATATGCCACCCATCATCTTCACAGTACCAAATTTTAATTAAACTTCCATCAATCTTTTCTTGCACGGATACCCCTTCCCATTTAATGTCTGGACAATAACTTTCGCCATAATTACCAAACTTATCAAATCCATGGCAGACACATTTCCAATCTTTTTCTCTGAAAATAATACCTCTTGCTTCTCTTACAATCTCGTTATTAAAATCTGATAACTGTTGATTGTATTTAAACAAAACATATCCATCTTTTCTTTTAATGGTGAGATAATATGGATAATCAGATAATTTTTCTTCCCAATCTGGATTATTTAAAATAAATTTTTGCAGTTTCATTTGATTTTCTCCTTAGCGAGCATTAATATCACATTCATTTAATTTATCTAATTCTTCTTTTAAAAATTGCGGTAATCTGTCATAATATTTACTATGATGAAATTTGTCCATATGATGATTAATTAACCATGATATAATAATATTCCTTGTAGTTCCTAATGAAATATAAGCTCCAACATTTTCACGATTATAATAATGGGCAATATCCGTTGTTTCTCCTTTGGTATTGACGAATGATTTCACATATGGTTTTCCGCAATCATGCCAATATGCAGCTCCCTCAATTATATATCCAAAATTTTTATCAGCAGCATATTTTTGTGCTTCTTGACTATGTCCTAAAATAGTGAATGTATGGTGAGGATTGTCGTGACGAATATTCATCGAATTTCTAACTTGAGTTGTATAGTCCAAATAATCAAATTCATATGACTCGATATATTTGATGTAACTAAATCCCTCGTCATAAAATGGCGTTTCAAATCCTTGAACCATTTTATTAATAACTTTTTTCCCAACACTTCTTTCTCTATTTGAGTCATCTTTAATACATCGGTAGATAGGTTTCCATACAATATGACATTCAGTTTTAATAAATTTAGGTAATTTATTTAAGATTCCTAACCTATATTTTCTTTTTAAATTGGTGGCATCGTAGATAACATTTACGCCATTGTTTAAACTTTGTAAAATGCGTTCATGCACAAGATTAAAACCTCTTCTGGATTTCCTTGAATATTTTCGTCTCCATATAGCTCTTTTCTAATATTGTCGGACGAAACAATGACAGCTTTTTCATTAGTTTCATTTGACATTATTCTTTGAAGGTCTAAAGCGTAATGCGATTTGCCACTTGCAGGCAAACCACATAACATATAAAATTTTGGAAACTTAATCATACTAAACATCTCCTTTTGTTTTAATTAGTTATAATAAATTTGATAAGCCATTTGAGAGGCTAATCTTTTAAGTTGAGTCATTTGCTTGTCAGTTAAATAATTATTTTTTGAATAATATTCTTTAAAAGACTTAACATATTCAAACCCTCTGCATAAATTTAAAAAAGAAGCGTTTTCTACTATAACCTTTTCGTTAAACATAGCCATAACAAGTTCTTCTTCTGTATCAAAAATCTCATTCCATTTAACTTTTTTTAAACCAGCATTAGATTGGATTAATTTAGATTTCAATTTTGGGGTAATAGGTTTCATTTTACATCTCTCCTTTGTTTTATTTGATATATGTATTATAATCCACAATTTTTTAAATGTCAATAGCTAAATTAAAAAATATCCTGTTATTTTTCAATAACAGGATTAAAAATATCTTATATATCAATCTTCATATCTTTAACTGAACATATAACTTTAGAAGTCTTGTCGACTTTGGATAATTCATTTCTCAAATCATCTGCAAATTTTAGTTTTAACTTTTCTTCACTATGAACCAAAACTATCTTGTTGTAATTAATTTGAGAATAATATTTCAACAAATCTTTAAAATCAGCGTGAGATGAAAAAGAATTTAAAACAGTAATTTGAATATTGTTGCTTAATTTTTTGCCTTCAATATTAACAATGGGGTACTTAACCTTGTTTTTTATTTGCCAAGCTAAGCTATTTTCTCCAGTAAATCCGCAAAAACAAATATGATTTCGACAATCGGGCAATAATTTCTTTGCCCACATAATTGATCTGCCTGACTGCATCATACCAGAAGAAGCTAAAATTATCATTGGTTTTTTATCTTCTTGATATACAATACTATCCTCATGAGAATTGACTTTTTTTAATTTATCCCAATTCCAAACTTTATCCCAATATTCTTGTTGCTCATTGGGTATAATTTCTTCCCAAATATCGGCAATTTTAATCCCTAATGGAGTATCAACAACAATATCGATGTCTAAATTGTCATAAAAAATATCATACAAGACTGACAATATATCTTCTAATCTATTCAAAGAAAATACAGGGATTAATAACTTACTATTATATTCTTGAATTTGCCCAACAATAGTTTTTAATTTGTCAATATCAGTTTGTCTGTCTTTAATCCTGTGAATACGTTTATGGTCTGAATAAGTACATTCTGCTATTAATAAATCAACCTGTTCAATAGGTTTTAGTGGCATTAAATATCGTTTATCTAATTTAGACGAACCAATATCAGAAGTATATCCGACTTTTTTAATATTATTTTCATCACGCAAATACAAAACAACCTGTGCAGAATTGACGATATGATGAGCCGACAAATATCGGAACGAAATATCACCATTTATCCAAATTTCTTTATTAAATTGACACTCAATTACATGATTTAAAGTGTTATAAACATCTTCTTCAGTATATAAGGAAGGCATTGAAATTCTTTGCGATTTCTTGTATAACTCGTATTCTTTATTCATAATTTTAACACTATCAAGAAACATTATTTCTAATAGTTTTTTAGTGTTTGTAGGAACATATAAGTTACAAGTTGCTCCAGCTTTATATAATGTTGGGATTAATCCGATATGGTCTTGATGAACGTGACCGATGATTATAGCATTTAATTGTTTTGCTTTAAGATATTTTGATTTTGTTTTATTTGTTTTATAATCATCTATGGGAGAGTTGGTTTGCACTGAACCATATTCTAATAGAATATTATAATCCAAATGCTTAATTAAATGACAACTACCTGTCACTTGACTTGTTGAATTTCCAATCGCATGGTAATAAGACTTTGATTTCTTACTCATAAAATTCATCCTCATTTATAGAATTACTATCATATGAAAACCCTCTTATTACCTTTTCTTCTTCTTCATCATATTGATAATCATTAATTTTTTTATTACACTGTGCAATTATCACATTATTTTTTGCCATTTTAGATTGACACCATGTATCAAAAATATCTCTAATATCAAGTAAAATCGGCAATAAAACTGAACTGAATAAAACTCCTATACAAAAATAAAGAATATAACCACCTACTTTCTTTAATCGTATTCAATATACGTTTTGTTTATTTTAATAGGACTATTATCTTTATCTAAAACTAATAAATCTTCCGACCGCCCTGTTCCTAAATCTACATACTGAAAAACTTTAATATATTTAGGAAATTCACTCGAACGACCTTTGATTATGTGTATTATATTGTTTGGTCTGTTTTGAGTATCTAACTTGCCATTAACAATTAATTCCTCGAAAATATCTAACTCTTTTTGTCGTGGAGGCATCATAACCATTGCTCCGTCTGTTTTGCGAATTTGTGATTTTCCCCCTGCTAAACAAGCTTCTGTTGGGAATGGCATGCTATCTTCTTCGTTATTGGTTTGACAGCCTGTTATAATATTGATATCACATTCACGCTGCACTTGTTTTAGCCTATCAGTCAATGTCAGCAGAACCATATCTGGTCTTTGTGGTATTTTTGTTTCATTCGCCAATCTACCTGAAACAATGCCGTTATCTTGCACATAATCAAAACAAACATTTTTTACTTGCTTGTTATAAACATAATCTTTAATTTCCGATACTAAAGAGTCAACAGTAAAACTTGGGTCGTCTACTATATATAACTCACTTTCGAGCAAAATCTGTCCTGCTCTGTCAATTCGTTTTTCTTCCTCTTTAGTATATTTACCATTGAGAATTTTACTTCTATTTACACCACTTATCCAAGCAATAATAATTATATCCAAGCCTACTTCCAAATCCATTTCTGTATTGATAAATAAAGAAGCTCCCTCTCGGCTCTTATTTTTAATAAAGCTTTGAGCTTCAAAGTCCCAATATTCCGTCACTGTCATTTTACATAAATCACCAAGCGACAAAACACTCTTTCCTGCTCCCGACTTGCCCACTCGCAAGATAAGCCCCATTGCTCCACGAAAAATAGTGTTTAAATATGGAGATTGAAAACTTGAACCCATCAAAGGGGACTCTTTTAGTCTTTCTTTTGTTTCGGCAAAGTTTGTTCCTGCTTGATATTCCCTAATGTCTGCATTTTTGATAAATCTCTTACGAATATCGTAATCCTGAGCTTCAAAGTAATCAACAATTTGCTCAATCTTATATCTATCAAGATTTTTCATCTGTTCAGCATTATCTAAATTCTCGTCAAAGAAATTATTAATATTCCTGCCTTGTTTTTGATAAGCTCTTAATAAAGACATTTTTCTTAAATTATTGTAATATAATGCAAAAACTTTTTGATTTGCAATCTTTTTGCAATTATCAATGAAATTTAAGAAATCATTTCGGACTAAAACCTCGTATTGTTTGGGGTAATTCTGAGCAAATCTGTCAATAGCAACTTTGTCAATCTCTGCAATATCGTTATCTGCGATATTGTCAATTACTGCAAATAAAATTTGATGAAACTTAGAGGGCGAAAAATCATCTCTATCAAGAGGATACTTGTCGTTTTTTAATAATTCAACATTATTCATAATGCAACCCAATACCATTATCGCATCTTCATAGCAATATAACACATTTTCACCCTCTCTACAAATCATCAATTCTCGACTTTTGCCTAATTTTCTTAAAATGTTTTTTCTTAACTATGGTTTCAAACTGTTCTATATCTTTTTGAATTGATATTTTTTTAATTTTTTGCTGTTCTATATAGTATTCTTTTGCTTCATCATAAACATATTCAACAATGCCAATACCTTTGTCGTTTGCCCATTTGCCATTTTTTACATTAATAAAATAGTCTAAAGATAATTTTATACCCGAATATTTCATATTTCGCTCATTATGGAATTTTTTTATCTGAATATAAACGAATTGGGGAATATTATTATCATATAAAACATTAAGATATCTAAGCAATTCTTGATAAGATAATGCTTCATCTTGGCTTTTCTGATAGCATTTCTGATTACAATAATAGCTTCTATCCTTAATTTTATATGCTTGCGATTTTGGGATTTTCTTGCCACAGTGTTTGCAAGTGACTAATACCTCTTTTGCCATTGCTTATTCTCCTCAATCATTCTTTGTTCTCGTTTATATTCCAAAACCTCACTTTTAATCTTTGTATATATCTGTTTGTGTCCTGTTTTAATTGCTTTTATGATAAAAAGGTTTGGCTCTTGATAATTATGGGCTTTGTCATTATCAATATAAGGATATTGATATTTTAATTCTAATTGATATACATAGCCATTTTGAAATTGGCAATTATTCATATTCAAATTTAAAATGTTCAACTTACCTTTTGTTTTATTGTAAAACTTATTTTGTCCTATATAGATTGCATCAACAGTTAGTTTTTCATAGTCATTTTTATATGTTAAATCAAGGAATTTAGCACTAAAAATCGTTTTATTACCCACTTGTAATACATTTCCCCCAACCAATAAAGAGGATGGATTTTTAGTGCCATTAAAGCGTTTTAAATTTATTGCGCCACCTAACAAGCTGTTGGGGATTTGCGTGTAAACTGTGTACCTTTCATTGTCAAAATCTCTAATCATTTCATAAGGAATACCAAAAGTGCCTAAGAAACTATAATATTCTTGTCGTTGATATTCCTTATTAATGTTGAAATGGCATAAATAATACTTTTTATTACTTCTTATTGATACTTTTGCCTTAATATTATTCCTTGATATTTCTATATTATATTCAGATAGCTTTCCACAAATTAGAAATTGATTTTTAAAACGGAAAATCATCATCATCTTCAGTATCAGTGTTGCTATTGTCATTACCACTGCCACTGAAAATATCTTCAAAATTTTCCTCTTCTTCTTGTTTTTTTACTTCTTTTGGCTTGTTAACACGAACAGAATTATCTAATTTTTGTAATTCAGGAATTGTAAAATCGCCACTTTCGATTGTTTTCATCGAACGATAAAATCTCACATCTTCCCTCGTTTTAATTCGTCCGTCGTTCCCTTGATATTCTCTAATGCCAATAATTAAACCAATATATTTCTTTTCTAAGGTTTTTTCATGAACTCCGTCAAATTTAAAGTTTTTATTTGACTCCTCGATAGCAGTAATAAAGGACTTAAAGTATCTTAAAGACATTCCCTCTCGATAATATACTCTAAAGGTGTTATTTGCCCAACCCTTTTCTTTTTCAAAATTCGTCCAGTAACCTTTATATTCGCCTTTAACAATGTCATATTGAACTTCTAAATATTCTTCATCTTCATGGTCAATAATCTTTTTAATAGTGCAAACATAACCTCCAGCTGGCAACTGTTTAAAACTACTGGTGCTCAAATCTTCGACATTCTCTAAGCTAATTTTTTTCATCTTATTATCTCCTCTTATTCTTTAAATTAATATTCCCAACCTAATTCTTTAAGGACTAATACAATATCATTTTCAATTTCATCTTTATCTTCAAAATACCCCATAGGAACACGAGCAGAAGAATTTTCGGAACGCAGAATAAATTTATACTGTCCATCCTCATGGCGTGTTAATAAGACAAGCGAAGCATAACCTGTTAAATTAATCTTCTCAAGCTTTCTTCCATTGGTTACTAATGTTTCAAATCCTTCGTCATTAACTGCCGTATGTCCTACCATGATAATAACCAAATCGTCTCTTAATTCATTTGCCTTTTCCATAATACCATAACCAAATGAGCCAATGTCTGACCATTTTTGAAAACCATTATTTGATTTAGTGTCCAACATTTCTCTTGCAACCATGGCTGCTGAAATTGTATCAATGACAACATATTTAATCTGCGTTTGCTCTTTACTAATAACATCGAGCAGATTTAAAATCTTGTCAAAATCTTTTGTTTTCAAATAGTTTTTGTTCTTCGCATTATAATTTTTACTAAAATCTTTCCACGGGTCAAATTTTCCGTCGCAGTTTATGAAGAATGTTTTCTTAGGGTCTAAATTCCGTAAACTACACGTTTTACCACTTGCTTGCAAACCTTCAATTAAAATACTTTTTGACAATTAAATCTCTCCTTTAAAATTGACATACTTTATATTAACACATTTTTCTATGTTTGTAAAGCTATTTTTTCACATTTTTGTGACTCTCTCTTATTTTTTTTAGAGATTCTTACTTCAACCTCTATTGCTTAACTATGAGTTAAGCTTTATTTGGAGTCCATAAGCGTTAAGTTCGGATTTGCCCAACCCTACTTGTTTATTCAATTATAAGGACAACACTCTTAATCCTTCTTTTAAAATATTTTTGGCTGCGTTTACATCTCTATCGTGTTCATTTCCACAGTTGGGACATTTCCAAAATCTAATAGTTAAGTCTTTTGCTGGTGAATATTGATAACCACAACAGTTGCATAACTGACTTGAAGGGTAAAATTTATCTATCTTAACAATAATTCTTTCATGCCATGAAGCCTTATATTCAAGTTCTCTTATAAACCTCGACCAACTAACATCTATTATGTTTCTTGCAAATCTATGATTTTTTATCATATTTTTTATTTGCAAATCTTCGATACAAATTATATCATTTTCTGATATTAACTTTGTAGATAATTTTTGAGTAAAATCTTTTCTTTGATTAGATATATGTGCATGTAATTTTGCAATTTTGATTCTTGTTTTATTATAATTATTACTACCCTTTGTTTTTCGGGATAGCTGTCTTTGTAATTTTGCAAGTTTATCAAAAGATTTATTTAGATATTTTGGATTTTTATATTTATCTCCATTAGAAGTGATGCAGAAATCTTTTATCCCTAAATCTAAGCCGACATTTTTATCTGTTTTAAGACTCTTTTTTATTTCAGTTTCACAACAAAGATTTACATAATAACAACCATCTGGAGTTTGCAATATTGTTGCATTTAATATTTTACCTTGAATATTTGGATTTTGTTTAGTTTTTAGCCAGCCAATTTTAGGTATCTTGACATGTTTGTTTTTATATCGAATATTATTATAAGAACAAACACTTCGATAAGAATACTTATGAACTTTTTTAGATTTAAACTTAGGAAACCCACCTCCTCTAAAAAAATTTCTGTAAGCCCTCTCCAAGTCTTTAATAGATGATTGTAATGCGGTTGAATCTATTTCTTTTAACCATTTATATGTTTGTTTCAAATTTGTCAAATCATTACAACAGGCATAATAACTTAATGTTTCTCGAAATGTTTTGTATTTTTCTATTTTTAATGTGAGGTAATAATTATATACAAACCTGCAACTTCCAAATGTTTTGGCTAACAGTGTTTTTTGTTTTTTATTTGGATAAACTCTTAATTTGTATGTTATATATTTTATTATAAACACCTTCTATAATTAATTTATATTAAATTATTTTATTGTTTGGTCAAGCTATAAAAAAATGCGTTATAAGCATCATATCTATCTTGAATGTTGGCTAAATTTACATCGGGATTATTGTTTTCTACCCAATCAAAGAAACGCTTTAAATATCCACAGGTTTTAAATTCTGGACAACCACATCTATAAATACAATTAGGGACTAAAACATCGGCTTCTAACGGATTTGTTTCATGTAATGCAATCTTTAAATCTTCTGTTAATTCTCTTGCTTCTTTTGTAGCCTGATAACATAATCTTTTGCGACACATATCAATTAAACTCTGCATATTAGCATAACCATCATAGTTCACTGGCGCATTTTGTGGTTTTTCACCTCTTGGGGTATCGTCAATCAATCTATCATCTCTTTGTGTACTGATAAATTTTTCATATTTGTGTCGGCTATGCTCTGTACTAACCCAATACGGAATATCACTCCATGTCCAATCAAACTCTAACAATCTAATAGGTGAATGTTCGGAAATTAAAAGTTGATATTTGAATTTTTCTGTTGGCTCTTTTTCGGTAAAATCTTTGTTATCGGTTGTTCTACAATGATTTTTTACCCTTTTCCAATCGTCTAAAATAAAATTGAATTTTGTTTTCATTAAAAATTTTCAACCTCTTTTATAAATTCTTTTAATTCACAATCTGAATATAAATACATTCCGATAAAACATTTTTCTAAAGGGCATCTAAAGCAATCACCATGATATCGATTGCAAATATATCTTAGTTTTTCAAAAAAATCTATTGTTTCCAATGCCGCTATCCTCCTCTATTAATTCATTATATATATTAATTAAATCGTCTTTTGTATAATTACGTTCTTTGTAGTTGCTAATGGTGTTATATAAAATTTCTTCCTCATCGTTAGTTAATTTAATTAACAAATCGAGATTTGTTTCGATTAGGTCATTTACGAAGCCAATAAATCTACCATTATCGCCAAAAATCAATTTAAAATTATCCATATAATCTGAACAAGAGATTAATCCATCCATTTGGTGACAAAAATCATCTTGAGTTAAACAATTATTTCTATTGCTTTCTTGTAATTTGTCATAAATATTAGCGACTTTAATTTCAAAGTCATCATCTGCAATTGGCAAACAATCAAAAATTTCATCTCTGATAGAACAATCATTGTTTCTAAAAAATAATGTTAATAAATCAACATTATTATCTAAAATCATGTAAATACCGCTCTCTTCATAAAAATCTTGCGAAAAATAATCTGAATATAAATCTAATGCCAGAAAAGAAACATTTAATTTATTCATTATCATTTCAAACTCGTTGTAATTCATCTTAACCTCCTATTAGTTTATCCATTTAATAATTGGATCACCCTTAAACCCTTTTTCCCAAATGTACCAACCGTAAGCTACTGCTGTGCCAGTACCTTTGCTATATTTTTCAAAATCGCCATTTTTAGCACATTGCAATCTGGAAGATGAGACATATAAGGTTTTGAATGGGTATTTTTTAAATAATTCTTTGCGAGATTTACTTTCAAGAAATGTCAATTTTAAAAACATGGCTATTTTAGTGCCATCGGATGAAATGTCTAAAGCGTGCTGAATAAAAGATTGGGCGCAATTCCCACTGATAAACTCTTTACCATTTCTCCTTAATAAAAAGACACCATTTTTGTTTAAATTTACACACCAAACGCCACCATTGTAATGTTCGACTGATTTTTTGGCACTCGGATAAAATATTTTATTATAATGTGAATTAGGCGAATATAAAATTGTATATAGCTTTGTTTTTTCACCACTTAATATAGTGTATTCTTGTGTTGTTATATGAGACAAATATCCTAATTTTAATAATATCTCTTGTATATCTTCAGCCAAATGTTTTGATATGGTTCTATATATACGTCCGACAATATTTTTAGTTACAGGAGATTTATATTTTGAGCCATCTCCATTAAAATAAGAATCGATGAAAATATTTAATAAATTTATATCTAAATCAAAACCAAAACAATCTTCCTGTGTGACTTCCACATTTTTTCCACAAAAAGGACAGATTTCAGGAATATCTTCATCTTTACAATCCCTATAAAATCGAGGAAACATTTTCATTGTTTTTTCTAACACATCTTCTGGCTCGATAGTAATAAATTCTGGTTTTAGTTTTTTTAGATACCCCATTCATTCCACCACCCTTTCAATTCTAACAATATTCCCCTTAAATTCATCAACATTATTCAAATTACCATTCCATAAGTAACCATTCTGTGTTTTTTTGCCTTGTAGCTTTGCAGTATCTAATAAAAACTCTACTACCGAACCGTCAATCTTATGTTGATAATTCAAATCACAAGTGTGTAAATTATCTTTAATTTCCGTTTTGACAACTTTAATTTGATTTCCATTTTCTAATGTTATAATATATTTTGTTCCTATGCTATCTGAAAAATAATTGCCCAAAGCCACACAATACCATTCATCATCAACCATTAGAAATCCGTTATCTGATACTCTACAATTTTCTTGAATGAATTTATATTGAGGAGATGATTTATCTGTAATGAGTTTATAATCCATATAGGTTTTGTTTTTTGTGTCTTTACTTTGTGGTAATTCAATTTCAATTAATGTCGGCTCATTATCGTAAACTTCAATTTCTTCATTGTATACTACAATATCCGTTATCATTATTGGAGTTAAAGAAATTATCAATAACCCCAATAATAATATTACAATTCTCTTCATAACTGAACACCTAACATTGCTTTTTTAATTTCTTCTCTGTTGGAATGAATATATCTGTTAGTCACAGCAATGCTTGAATGTCCGACAACATCTCTTGCAACCTCTACCCCATATTCTTTTGCAATATCAGTCACGAAAGTATGTCTAAGACTGTGTGGAGTTACATTCTCTTTGATATTGCACTGTTTTTTAACTTTAGTTAATAAGTTATTAATATTCGCTCTTAACATTGGAGTGTGTTGATTTGAAACAAATAATTTTGAGCATCCAGCTTTTCTGACTTTTAAATACTCATTAATTATTCCCTTGCAACTGTCATTAATGAATACTTCACGGTATTTACCGCCTTTAGTTTGAATAAATAAACTATCGCCCTGTAAATCATCTAATTCAATATTAATCAATTCACTCACTCTCAATCCTGTGCTAAACAACAAAGCAATAATTGCCTTATCTCTTTTGTTTTTTGCGGTTTCAATCATATTTAAAACCTGTTCGTCATTGATATAATCTTTGGGTTTATTAATAACCTTTACCGAATGTAATTTTTCAGCAGGGTTGCTCTGAATGTAATCAATGTCGTATAAGAATTTAAAAAATGACTTTATTGCATTAACATACTGTGCTTGCGAAGCACTTGATAAGTTATTCAAGCTGTTCTGCCAAGAAATCAAATCGACAGGTTTGATTTCGGTAATTGGTTTTTTCACAAAAGATAACATATTATTAATATTTCGTTCGTATGCTTCTTTTGTGTTCTTGCTGTTTAAAGTGTCTAAAAACATTTCTACTAATTCTTTCATATCAATCTCTCCTTTGATTTATCTTATGTGCCTATTATAAACCAAAGAAAGAGCTTTGTCAACACTTGATTATTTATTGATATTATTATTTGTTTTTATTGACAATATACTGTATTAATAAAATCTAAAACCCCTTCTAACGAGCCGAAACATTTTTGTAGGATATGTTTTAAATGGGAGTGTTCATAAATAATAGTGCGTCCAAATGCCAAAATCGGCTTTTCTAAAGCATGAGCATAAACCAATTCATAAATTGTGCCATAGGACTTATCTAAATCATCAAGATTAACTAAAATAATATCAGCTTTCTTGAGATAATATTCATTTTGTTGCACCATCAAATCGCTATCATACAAATAATTGGTTTTATAATGCAATGTTGGGTCAAATGTAGATATTTCAATATCTTTTAATCTTTCTGTTGCGATATATCGCCAATGTTCGGCTTTTTGTGATTCGCTATTCTCATAGTAATACGACATACAACCAGCAAGATAAATTAACATATTTCTTTCCTTTCGTATAATTCAACTTCGTTTATAAAAGAACTACTTACTGTCACATCATCACGTTGTCTTGGAACAATCTCCCGAAAATTTAACCACCCCTTTCTTTCAAAATCAATTAAAACATTTTTCAAATCGAGTTCTGTTTTAGGGGAGCTAACAATAAATTTCCATGAATGTTTAAGGCTATATTCTCCATATTTGTTAAAGTGAACTTTAATATTATCTAAAGTACCTTTCAACCAGTCAATTATCTCCTCTACTTCGTAACATGGTACTCCAACTACATAATATTGTCTATTTCTGAAATCCAACATTCCCACCTCTTTTATTTTCTAATTCGTGAATCATTGATTTAACAGCTAATAATGCTTCTTTATAAATTTCTTTTTTATTGCCTACATATCCATGACAATATTTTAATTGTCTATCAATTTTATCTTTCAAATTTTGAGATTCAATTAGCATTTTTTAAACTCTCCTTTAATCGGTCAATAGCATAATGTACAATACAATATTTGCGATAACTGTCATAACTCCATTCGTCTACTTCCTTTCCTTCCTCTGGATAAGAAAAGTGACAAAAATAGTCTGAAGCTATCCATTCCAATTCATCAATACACTCTTGGAGAGTTAAATTGTCTTTACAATTCTCGAAATCCTGTTCATCATAACATACTTTAGTTTCTGTTCTCATTTATACCTCACCTTATCAAGTTCTAAAATAAAATTAGCCCATTTTGCGATCCATGCGATATTATCTGTATCACCATCTTTTAAATCATTTAAAAATCCACATTCTAACCACAGACTTATATCTTTAATCTCCTCTTCGTTAAAAGTAAGGATTATATCGTTATTTCGAGAATTAATATTCATTACTCTTAGCCTCCAATCTCCTATTTAATTCTTCGCATATTTCTTCTACAACATCATAATAATATCCATCCGCACAGCTTAATAATTTTTCAAACAATTCTTCTTTCGACCATAAATATAAGGGGTCATCATTCATCTACTCCACCACCTCTAACCAATAATTATGCTGACAATCAGCACAGGTTATATCTTCCTCACAACTAAAACGACTATCAAGTGCCGCTGGGCAAACATCTAACACTAAATAATCCTTATCGCAATGCCTCATACGCGAATTTGGAAAAAGTTTTAAAAATTCGGTCTGCTTTGTTTTTGTTTGGTGTTCATCACTCCATTCTTGAACTGTTTCGATAGCAAAATCTATTTTTACTAAACAATTTTCATCACAGTCATAACAATTCCATTCAACGTCATTTATCTTAAAGGGACATAGTTCTGTATGAAACCCCAAAGAATCGCACATTTTACCCTTTTCTTTTTTGAATGTCCTAAAATCATTACAATTAGTCATTTCTATTCCTCCTTTAACTCCACTAATTCAAACTCACTTACTGGCAATACAACTTTTTTCTCTAAAATACCATTATATCCGTCAAATTCTATCTCTTTTTTAAAGACAGTTTTTACTTTTAGTTCGGTCACTCCGTTCTCGTCTTTAAACCGATTCATCCAATATTCGAATGTTTCATCTTTATTATTATAATATAAAACGCTATCAATAGCTTTCTGTAAATCTTCAGTTACTTCATAGAATGAGGACTCTTTACTCCCACCACAAAGGTTTGTTCGTATTAAATAAAGGTCTTTATATACTTTATGACGATATAATTTTACACTTAATTTTTCATTTTCCATTGTTTTTAACCTCCTCTGGAATCTTAAAAAATAATTCAATATTAGACCATTCAGCAAAAAGATTATGAGAAGAAAGAAAATATGAAATATTCTCGATTTCCCATCCCACATCTTTATATTTTTCAATAAGTAAATCAACATCATCTGGATTTAAAATTTCTTTAAATTGATTTAATTCTATATCAAAGTTACACTTTTTGAGTTCTCGGTCAATATATTGCTCTATTACAATCGACCTGTTTATATCTAAAACTTCTTGTGGAGTAATCATTCGAAAAACCATCCTTTCAAATAAGCTTTAATTTGAGCTTTACGCTCTTTAATTTCGCTTTGTATTTGTTCTGGGGTTTTATGACAAAAATTTCTGTTGATAGTATCTAAAACACACTCGCTTATCATATAAAATACTAACCAAAACAAAACTATTGCACTCAATACCGTCAATATTTGAATAAACAATATCTTCACTCCTCGTAAATAATTTCTAATCCATATGCTTTTGCTACTTCATGCTCAATTTTACAACCTCGCGCATTTTTCCAGCCTTTGCAGAAATAAACTACATCGCAAGCACTCATTCTCAGTAAAGACAGGCTCAAATAATACAGAGGTTTATTTAAGCATTGAATTATAGAATTGTCATATTTATCAAAATAAGTATTTACAACAATACAACCTTTGCTCTCCAGATAATCAACAGCTTTTCGTTTTGTTCTAAAGATTCCATCTTGGACATATCCATTCATAGGTTGGCTAATCATTGCTTTTTTCATTGTTTTATTCTTCCTTTCAATCTAACACTAAGTCGTGCCATTTTTGACCTTTTTTCTTAATTTGCAATTTCATCATGCTAACTCTCATATCCATGTCCTCAATCTCTTTTTGAGTAAAGTTATTTCTGATAAAATCTTTGTATTTTTGACTTTCCTCTATAGATATAAAGCTATCAATTTTTTTATCAATTTGTTCCAAAGACCAATCGTAATCGGACAAATTAGCTTGTCGATTAAATTCTGCCATTATATTGTCTGCCACAGATTGAGCTTCTGAATATGTTTTATAAATCTTGTGATATTCTAAAAAGCGAGTATTAGCAGGAGTAATCTCGTAATTGTAAAACTTTTTGACAAGCCGATATTTACCGTCTTTTTCAAAATCTACCTCGATATGGCTAAAGTCATAATCTTTATTGTCAATTAAAATACCTAATCTATAAGCTTCTAAAATACTTTTAGGATTAGTAATATCAAGATTCTCTAAATACTTATTTAAATCTGTCGAATAGGTTATTTCAAAAAGTCTATCCGTATATTCCCAATCTTTGGGAACTTTCTTCCATTCTCCCCAATTCAACACTTTATTATATGGAATACCGTCCACCAACCGAGTATCCCTTAAATGTACCATTTGAAGTAAAATTCTGTCCGAATAATACTCTTTAACAATACCGAAATTAACATCATATCCATCTGGTATATTTCCTTCGACAAAATACACAACGCTCTCTGGTGGATATTTTTTATAATACTCATTATACATATTAATCCTCCTCTGCTAATTTTACATTTTGAACAGGGGAAACTTCATATCTATCAAATGCCGACCATGAAGTTCTTCCAAAATTCCAAACATAAATAGTGTTATCTTCATATTTAGCGAAATGTCTTTGTTGCCAATTTCCGCTTTCATCAAACACCAAAACTTTCGTATCGACGGGAACTTTATCCCAATCAATTTTTGGTTCTTCATATTCTTCTAAAAGCCACAAAACTCTTTCCGAAGAACATTCATTTAAACTATCGTCATAAAAATCACAAGCTTGACATTGCATTTTATCGCAAGAAACAACTTTTCGCCTTTCAAACAATCCAAAAACCCCTTCTGTTTGGGTGATTGCGTCTTTATATTTTTCCGCATTTAACATATTGATAACCTCCTTTATTTTATGGCACTATTATAAACTATTTCAAAGTAATTATCAATATTTTATTTTTTATTATATGGATAAAATATGTTTATTTTGTTTACATTATCTTCTCTAATATAATAAAAAATAATAATATATAATTCACTAAACACAAAATTAAACCTGTACCGTTTGATATCGTCAATATAAATGGGTTGAAATCAAAAAATAAAGCGCAAAACGTAAAAGCGAATAAAATTAATATTAAAGCCGATATACAAAAAACTAAATGTTATCATTTTAACCCCTTTTCTCATTATACCATTCAATAAAATCAGGAAATTCCTTAGTGTCAAACAAACTATTTAATTCTCTTGGGCAGTAAGTGTGTTTGTCTAAAAGCCGATATTTGTCGATAATTTTAGCGTATTTGCTATCATTAATTAATTCGTCAATGCACTCTAAAATTTGTATCTCGTCTTTTAGCTTTCTTCTTTGGATTAATAATTTTTCATAAAATATGTCATCTTTGCATCTTTGACTTGCCGACCGTTTTCCTGCATTTATTTCTTTAAAATGATTATAGTCTGTAATAGCTCTTGACACTTTTGTTAATTGATTGTTTAATCTTTGGTATTCATTATCTTTTTCTTCGATTGTTTTAATCAAAACATCTAAAATTTGATGCTTTTCATAAGTCATATCGACATCAAAACATTGTTGATAAGGCTGATTTGCGGTTTCTTCAATGTAATCAATTTGATTTTGCGAAATTTCGTTTTCAAATTTGATTATTTTCCAATTATCAGTTTTTTTAAAGCCACTTGGCAGATTAATTAAGATGTTTTGAGCTTTAAGCGGCTTAAATTCTGTTGCTAATTCTTGTTTTGCGACTATCTCCAAAGAGTTTTTGCCCTGCTTGATGAATTTTGTCTCTGATAGATTGCTAACAATACATTTCTCATTCATTATTTTTATCCTCCTCGATTAATTTTATTCTAAATTCATTTTTACCTAAAATTGTTACAAACGTCTGTTGTCCAGTAAATTTGTCAGTTTTATAATCTTTTATATCAAAAAATCTTTTCGGCTCAACACAATATTGACTATAAGGTTTAATATTGTTTCTATTATCACGATAAATATACTTGTTATCTTCAAGCCATTTAATAAATTCCTTTTCTTTTACTTTAAGCTCTTTAGCTGTGTCTCTAAAATTTGTCAATAAGTTTCTGTCACAAATTTCATCATAAAATTCAGCTTTTGGAAACATAGTTTGATTTTCTCGTTTTAGATTTTTATTTTCCTCTTGATATTCTTTTAAACTTGTTGCTAATTGGATAATAAAATCTGGATTTAAAATTGCCTTTTCTAAAGTATCGGGTGTCAAATATGCTCCATATTGTCTGATGGACGGCAATACATCATCGAATACCCAAGACTCAAACTTAACCGCATTAGGCAATTTACTATGTGCAATTAAACGATAAATATCGCTTTCGGGAATAAAGGTAACTTCTAAAATTTTATCTGGGTTTTGTGGGTGGGGTATGCCTTGTTTTAGGGCGTACCTACAATGCATAGAAATTGCATTTCTTGGTTTGCTATACCCCAAAGCTTCTGCAACATCTTTTGCAATAAAATAAATTTTACCGTCAATCTCCATTGTTCTTAAATTTCCAAACTCTTCATTTTCAAAAATTTTTAATTCATTCATTTTAATTCTCCTTTATTCTAAAAATTCAACACTAACAGCTTTTACAAGGCAATCTTCATAAGTGCCTATATTAAATATGTTACCAATATAATAATCTCTTATTTCGGGCTCCGTGCCGTTGATGTTTGTGATTGTACTGTCTCCGTTGTCAAATGTTACTTTAGCTGTTTTCATTTTTATCATTCTCCTTTTAATTTATTTTATGTGCTTATTATAGCATTACAAAAGGCGCACGTCAACACTTTTTATTTTATGAATACTATTAGATATTATTGTGCAAAGTCCATTATTTTAAATTTTAAGCCGTTTAATTTTGTCCAACGATAATTTATACCTAAAGCTAATTTGCGTTGATTTTAGCCTTGATTTTGTGCGTTTAACATATTAAATCTTGGGCTTTAATCGACTTTCTTGAACCAATTTTTAATTCCCAATCTGAATTTTGATTTTCGTTTCCATAAAGGTTATGAATCGTCTTATTGAGATAATCAATTAATTCATCTTTGTATAATACATTTCTTGTTTTGTAAACCGTTTCGGATTTTAAATTTCCATTTTCAAATTCCATAACTTTTAAATGTCGCATTTTTAATTCTCCTCTCTGTATTTGTGATGACAATCAACCCAGCATTTCTGCTGACCGCAAGGTAGCGGATTTCCTCCACAGTTTTCAGGACATTCAAAACAATTAGTATCCACTTTGTCAAACATGAAATAGTTATATGCTGCCACATAGTTTTCGTAAACCTCTCCATTTCGTAAACTCTCCCAACCTTCAATTGTTGTTGGAATCATTATTTCTTTGCCATTTCGTTTAATTTTTTCCATTTTGATTTCTCCTTTTCGATTTCAATTTTAAAATTCGATTTTGATTTTCGTTTTTGAATTTTAATTTCGATTTTTGATTTCAATTTTCATTTTGAAATTTTGATTTTCATTTTTTAAATTTCAACTCTTATTTCATTAAAAACGGTTTCTTAAAACTACAATATCCATATTCATTTACATATAAAGGGCTTTTTGAGCGTTCGTTAGAAAATTTTAATAAAAAACTTTCAGAATGAACAATGCCAAGATATTTTTTATTATGCTTGAATTTGCTGATAAGAAGTCCTCTTTCGTCCTCGGAATCTTTTTTATCATACACATAACGCCATGCTCCAGTTGATTCTTGAAAAGCAATTACCTTATTTCCTTCAACCATACAATTAACATACGTTCCACTAAAATAGCCACATTTTAAACTCATCATTTCCATAATTTCAAACACTCCCTTTTGTTTTTTTAACATAATTTTATTATAATTAAACACAAATCAAAAGTCAATAGAGTTTCAATGATTTATTTATATATTTGTTTATCATTAAAAGAAAATAAATTTATAAATAAAAACAAGATGAAACAAAAAAATCATAATAGCTTTTAAACTATTATGATTAAACAATAAGCAATCTTTATGTTAAATGTTAAAGTTAATATATTTATTTCCCCCGAAATTTTTTAATCTCGCTATTACCCCAAAATCCCCCCGAAAATTTTAGCCTCGCGATTACCCTTTTTATCTCTCTTTTTTCAGAAAATTCCAATTTCCAAAATTTACCATTTTCCAAAATTTACCAATAAACTACATTTATAGTACATATAACCAAAGCGGGCATTATAATTATAAACGCACTTTATAACATGAGTTGCATAAATACAATGTATAAATACAATTCATTTTATAAAAAGCATAATAAAAGGTATGACTTCCTAAAATTTTACAGATGCGGTACTTGCGCCGCACTTGACCTCTTCCAGTAATCGCCATACCATTGACAAGATCTGTAAACTCTATCCAGTCTGTCCGTATTATTTCATTATAAAGATTATATAACAAATCGGATATTTTGTCAAGCATTTATTTAAAAAAATATCATTAAATTTATATATATAACTATAAATATAAATAATGTTTTATCTGATGAAAAAAATATCCATTTTTCCGATCCTAAAAGATCAAAAAAATTACAAACGTCTAAAATCGATTTTAAGCCGTCTAAAATGCCGACGATGTATAAATACCCTTTAAAAAAAAATATGCAGCCTTAAAACGCATTTTAGCGAAAAATGCGGTATTTATCGCATTAAAACGCTTGTAAATATTGTAAAATACTGCATAAATATTAATAGTGATGTATAAATATGCGTAAAATGTAAAGTTTATTTAACGTTTGTTAAAATAGGATCGGAAATTTATTGTTGGATAAAAATATAAATTACATTTATGTAGATGATAAAAAAAAGGGTAAAAAAATTAATGAAAAGTCGTTGACATCTAACTAAATTTATGTTAATATATATATGTAGTCAAGGGGGGCTACAAGAGCCGATAAAGTCGGCAAGTTCTTTTTTGTCTAATCCCAATTTGCGATTGGAGGCATGAAATATGAGCGTTATAAATAAAAACAATCTTTTTTGCGATACAGACGCGGAAGAAGTAAAGATTTACAGCTATAGCACGCTTGTAGCTGTGGTGAAAAATGGTAAACTTATCAAAAAATGGAGCGGTCATTCGTCGACGACCACAAAACACATTAACCAAATTTTGGTAATGCTGGATATGCCTAAAATATCCAAAAAAATTTGGGAGGAATTACCATGCGAATAAACGGGCAAAGTTTTCCAGAGATTGACAAATTATTAAACTCTGGAAAAAAATTACAGTTAGAATATGACAAAAAAAGGCAGGAATTGAGATTTTTTGAAGTTTCTGTCAAAAAAATAAAGATCGAGGAGGAAAAAGAAGATGAAGTTTAAAACGACACAAAAAGCGATTAAGGAAAATTTTAGTAAAATTATTTGTATTCCGTATTGCGAATTACAATATCTACTAAACTATGAAAATCCAATCGCATATACAGTACGCCGTGAGGGTTGGGCGGCGGACATTTACGACATGGGGCGCGGTGTCGCTATCGTAACAGGCTATGCCCCTTTTGGAAAAATTCGCCCAAGTTATGAACTGCGGGAAAAATACGAAAAAGAAGCAAGAAAAATCCGTTATAATTATAGCTATGAAGAAGCGCGCAAAGCATTGCAGGAACTACAAAAAAAATTTATGGAAGAGGTGCTGGAAAATGACTAAAAAAGAATATTGCGAAAACAGGAAAAGTATTGCATACTATAGCGGGTTTAACGGACTAGAAATAAAAGGCATTGAGTACGGCATAAACGATTTTATTTATTGCGTTTCTAACTGCTGGTACGGTGGAAAAGACGCTCAAAGATATCATAAATGTAAAATTTATTATACAAATGACGGCGCATACTTTTTTATAGATAAATATAAAATTTTATTATCAGAGTGTTTAAGGATGGAGGGCTAAAGAATGAATTTAAAAGATTTATTAATGCAGTATCAAAATCATTTTGACACTATAGAAGAGATATATTGTCCCCGTGGTAATTTATACCATCTCGGCTATCTAACCGCATTAGAAAAAGTTATTAAAGATTTAGAAGGGATGATAAAAAAATGGATTCGGTTTATTTGTATGATATAGAAAAGATTAATTTATAACGCCTTTAATAGGCGTTATTTTTTTATTGTATATAATTATCAGACTATTTATAACATTATAGAATTAATATTTATTCATTTATGCAATATTTTTTTATATTTCATGATAACAATATTTTGCATATCGTTTATATAGCGTTTATTTGCCGTTTTAACGGCTCAAATTATGCGGACATAGTTTACTATTATCTTTAAATTATGCATAGCGTGAAACGGATTTTAAAGGCTTGAAAAATGCCTTATTTATCGTGTTTCACGGAATTATATTGCATTTATTGATATTCGATATATTATTAATATTTATATTGATATAATATGCTATATTAGATTATATCATACTGTTATATTATGGTTTAATATTCTATATTATATATTATTGATATTCTGTTTCACGTGAAACAATATTAGCAGGATATATATGATATGTTGTATGTAGTATAGCATATATTATATGTATGTAGTATATATTATATCAATATATAATATAATATAGTGTATTATATATAATATGTAGTATAGTATATTATGATATATGGTAAATATTATATAGTGTATAATAGAGGAATATGTATCATATTTAATAGTATTAGTATAGGTTAATACTGATATATATTGAGTATTAGTATTTCTTATATTTCATGTGTCCGATTACCATAAAGTAAACGATTGTTCACCTATAGGCGTACATGAAAAATCATGTAACTAATAAGTACCATTTATTGTACTTAATGGAAGTATTTTACATATTTGTAAACATTTTACAGTCTGATAATATATAAATATTATATATAATTATTATTCAATACATAATAGTTATTATGTATTGTTTTAAAATCCCTTGTTTATGGTATTTTCTACCATATATGGGGGTATTTTCCAAAAATGCAAAATATTAACTTTTTGAAAACGTGAGTAGCTATTACATTCAACAAATGCTAATGAATATTAACCTAAATAATTATTATAAATTTAAATTGTTTTGTCGTATAAAATAAAATTACAAATATTACTAATATTACACAATTTCCATTATGATAACAATAGGAATATATCAGAAATTATAAATTAATTATTTGATATTTTGTCTCTAAGTATTAATAATATAACATAATTA